>ERZ808275.261-NODE-261-length-25594-cov-3.638122_pt1 | contig 25594 bp, 39 predicted proteins | sample MGYA00520894_ERZ808275 | MGnify/ENA primary metagenome ERZ808275 (study PRJEB31516, sample SAMN03275598) | gut metagenome | biome: mammalia-associated habitat; material: feces | host: Papio cynocephalus | place: Kenya | collected 2012-08-03 ...
GATGCAGAGGGTGGCATTCATATTGACGGGGTCGAAAAAGCTCTTGGAGTGCCTTCCAGTGCCCTTGTAGAAGGCTTCTTGTGTGGGCTGGTAGATAGGAGTGCAGAAGAGTGCCTTAGCAATCTAAAGGAACTTGCAAATTGCGGGGTTAAGATGTCATCAGTATATGATGATATCATTTCTACTGCCTTGGATGCCTGTGTGTATTGTGTGTCAGGCACACTTACTGTGGGAAGGGTCAGCGATAAACTTGCACAGGCAGCCAAGAAAGATGTCGTAACCCTGAAGAAATTTTCAAACCGCGCTGTTTGGTTGAGAGGTGTTGTTACAGATGATTCGGCATATGCAATCCTGACAGCATTGTGTTTTGAGGTGTGTGGGGAGGGCAGAGCATGACCGTAGAGCAGTTTGCAACATATGTTGTGGATAATATCGATCGAGCAACATGTGCGAACGCATTGAACATCTCTAACAGATTCTTTGGGCAGAATTCATATGCGTTTGATGCGTTTCTGAAGAATGTGTGCAAAACAGTTGAAGAACACCTGAGAGAAAACAAACTTGATAAGGCAACGGCTTTACAGATGCTCGGAGCCTGCGGCATTGCATTGAAGAGACTCAGCTCAGATAAGAGGTATGATTTCCGGATGGTAGTAGATGATTTCGTGCTGTCCTTGTGGCAGGCGGTTAATACGAGGTGAGCAGATGGACGTTAAACTTCTTAAATCAGCCATACTGTCAAATACAGTACCAAACCTGCTTGTTATGGTGGATACTGAGGCAGCCTTATGCAGAGACTATGTAAAAAAGATTGCTTCTACACGAGGAGTTAAAGTGTCATATCTTACAGCGGCCGAGGCAATAAACAGCTTGTCTGGTTCGTGTAGCAGGTGGGATGACCTGCCTGTAGTATGGCATGATAAAGATGCAGAAACACCAGATTACCTGCAGGAAGTAGATCGATATAGAAAGCCTTGCATCATAGTTACAGACAAGGATTCTAATCCAGAATTTCTGAAAGCGGCTGGTGAACGCCTGGTCATTTTTGACAGCATGGATGAAAACACCTTAGTGTCCTATGCAACACGTGTTCTTAAGAATGCTGGTATTTCAGTTCGGCAAGATCTGTTGTTTGAACTTGTAAGAGCTTGCGAGTGCGACTACGGAAAGCTGGCGAATGAGCTGGATAAGGTCATAACACTTGGACAATCTAATTCCTCCCATGTAACAGAATACCTTCTGCACGGAGGTTTCAGTGACTTCCGCAAACATTCTCTTGGGGATTTTATCCAGCAGGTCATGGCCTTAGATAAAGGGTGCTTAGTAAATCTGTACAGAATTGAAGAGCAGCCATACACTGTTTTGTTGACAATGTACAACGCTGCAAGAGGCTGCTTAACCCGTAGCGGGAATATGATTTATGCAAGGATGATGAAAGAGTGCATGAAGATGTGTTTCGGTATTGTGGACGGAACACAAAATGCAGTATACGCAGTTAAAGCCGTTTTGGTTAATGTGTTTGGGGGGATAAAATGCTGATAGGCATTGTTGGTGATGTTCATTGGTCAGAGACAAGCTCCATTCTACGCAGTCAAGGTGATCGCTATACCACACGTTTGCATGGCCTGATACGATCTGTAAGTTGGGCTGAGAAATACCTGGAAGAAGCTGGATGCTCTTCTATTACATATCTTGGTGACTTTTTTGATAAACCTGTGGTAACTTCCATGGAGACACAGGCACTGATGGATGTGTATTGGGCAAATTTGCCGCATGACTTCATCGTGGGAAATCACGAAGTGTCTGGCTCAAATATGCAGCACTCTGTTGCATGTTTGCTTGAGAGAGTATGCCCACAGGCAGCAGTCTATAAAAAGTTTGAGCCTATTTGCACACAAAGTGGCAGAACATTCTGGGTTCTTCCTTATCAACGGTTGGAGAATGAGGTTTCTCTGCAAGATGTAGCCCCGGGTGTTCGTGCAGGGGATGTTGTGTTTAGCCATAATGACCTGCATATCCAGTATGGGGGGTACAAGTTCACATCCGGGTTAAATGTAGCTACGATTGAGCAGGGATGCTCCCTGTTCCTGAATGGCCACCTGCACAACGGAGGGAAGGTTGACAGCAATGTATACAATATTGGGAACCTGACCGGGCAGAATTTTAGTGAAGATGCCAAGCAGTATAGGCACAACATTGCAATACTTGATACGGATACCCTTCATCTTCAGTTTATTGAAAATCCATATGCCTTTAATTTCTACAAATGCAACTGGACAGGGACGGAAAGGTTCAGCGAAAATGACATAGTGTCGATGACCTGCAGAGAAGAGGACTACGAGTCAGCACGGGACTGTTTGCAAGAGGCATGTGCATATAAAATAGTCACATTGCACGAAAATAAAGAAAGCAAAGCAGTTCAGGTTGTAGAACCTGCACACATAGATCATGTGCAAAGGTTTCGTCAGCAAGCAATTACGGCTTTTGGGAACGGGGCGCTCCTGTTGTCCGAGGTGGATAAGGTTTGTGGAGGGGATGTATGATTATTCATTTTGAACGTATAAAGATGCAAAACTTCCTGTCAATCGGGGATGCTGAAGTGACCCTGTCCGTTGACGGATACACCCAGGTAACAGGGAAGAATGACTGTAAACTTGACGGGGCCGCAAGTAATGGCAGCGGAAAGTCTTCTATCTTTGAAGCAATTGTATGGTGCCTGACAGGACAGACGCAGAGAGGTGTGTCAGATGTTGGGAACATCTTTTCTTCGGGTAAAACCGAAGTTTCTTTAACGGCAAATGTTGACGGAAAGCCGCTGCAGGTTATTCGTACAAGGGCTGGGCAGAAAAGCGGATTGCGCATTATCTATGAAGGAGAAGATGTTAGCGCAAAAGGCATTCGGGAAACAGAAACTGTGCTGGAAGGAATTCTCCCCGGATTGGGACAAGTTCTTGGCTCAGTGATCATATTTGGCCAGGGGATGCCAGGCAGGTTCACAGGGAATACCCCTTCTGGAAGAAAAGCATTTTTGGAGAAGGTGCTTAATACGGACTTCATGTTGGAAGACCTGAAGGACAGGATTTCCAGACGGAGCGAATATCTTTCAGAACAGTTAAACGCAGCAGAAAAGGATATTGTCCGTATTGATACACAGGTGGCAACATCTGAAGTTGCACTAAACGATGCAGAGAAAGAGCTTTCCTGTCTGCCAGACAGGCCCAGTCTTATGGAGGAAGAGCGGTGCGTTTCCGAGCAGATAGCCTCTGCCACGGAGGAAGAATGCCAGCTAAAACATCTTGTAGAAAAGATCTCTGAGCAAGTTACATCCTTGCGGGAAGCTCTTGCGGAAGAAAGGCGGCAACTTTCCGGAAAAATCGGAGAGTTGAAGGATCAAAAACGTTCAGAGTGTTTTCAGGTTGAGAAGGATTTGGCAGGGGTGAACGCACAGCTATGCTCCCTGCAGGAAACCCTAAAGGAGAAGCAGTCTATCACGGACATTTGTCCTACCTGTGGAAGGAAATTGGAAGGGGTCGTTAAGCCGGACACGTCTGCCATTGAAGAAAGCATTCGTATTTGTGCAGACAGATGTGCATTTTTTAATGTTAAATTAACAGCCATAGCCGAAAAGTACAAGAAGGCCTTGGAGGAGGTAACAGCCCAGTCAAACACCTTGCAGGCACAAATACTTTCAGAAGGGCGATCCAAAGCTGCCCTGCTTGCAGAAAAAAAGACAGAGGCAGAAAAGGCTTCTGACAACGCAAAGAGCCTTGGGATTAAACTGGCACGGGTGCAAGCAAACCTGTCATCAATTGAGGAAACAGCAGCAGCCTTGTCAGCTAAAATTGCCAAAGAAAAACAGTCAATCTTTGACAACCAGAATAAGAAATGTTACATTATAGCACAGAGAGATGAATTGAAGGAACGCATTTCGATAATAAACAAGCTGAAGTCGTTTGCAACACGTGACTTCCGAGGAGAATTGCTTAGAGATGCAGTATCCTTCCTAAACGAGACAACGGTTTCTTTTTCCAGATTCCTGTTTGGTGATGCAACCTTGACAATGCAGTTGGATGGTAACGCCATTTCTGTAATGCTTGGTGACAGGGCATATGAGGCACTGTCTGGTGGAGAGAGGCAGAAAGCAGATATCCTGATTCAGCTTGCCTTGAGAAGGCTGCTTTGCGCAGAAACCTCTTTCCATTCAAACATCCTGGTGCTGGATGAAATATTTGACCAGCTGGACTCAGAAGGATGCGGAAGAGTTGTAGACCTTCTTGCAGAAACTTTGACGGATGTCGATTCGGTGTTCGTTATCTCTCATCATGGGGATGAGCTGAATATCCCCAATGATCACACAATCCTGTGCCATAAGGGTGCTGGAGGAATTACGGAGGTATTGCAGCAGTGAATTATACATGGGGCAGCCCTAAGCCAAAAGAGCTTAAGTACACAGACATGGCTATCTGGGTAGACGAACACGCCTACACAAAGGATTGTGATGATGAGCAGTTGTTTGTGTTTCTGTACTGGTTGTCTCAAATGCTGTCAAAGAAGAGACGGCTTTTTCGTAGCAATGCAACATATGATGACTTCTGCATGTTTTATGCAGGAAACTTGTATGCCAGGTTGAAGGACGATAAGCCGCATGGAAAAGATGGCCATAAGCTTCCGCAGATTAAGAGCATTCTTAATTACATGAAGACGACCATCTTTGGCCATAAGAAGAAGTTTGAAGAGTTCAATCTTGTAAATGAAGAAGAGCCAGAAGCCGAGGAGGACACTGAGTCAAATTATTACATGCACAGCATTGTGTCCTCTGAAGTTGATGGCTTGCTAAAGGTAGAAATTGGAAGTTACCTGCATGATATCTGCAGAACAGCAAGAGCCTTTTTGAGCAGCAGCCCCTATGTGAAAAACCGTGTTTTGTGGAATAACATTTACCTAAGTTGCATCTTGACCATCATCAACGGTGTGACGCTTAGCGTGGGTGACAAGAAGTACTTCAACTCTCTGGCCGGGTATGAGAAGGCAAGAATGAATTTTCTTTGCTCCTGCTATGAGAGGGAGCGTGAATCTCCTGCTATCCTATATCATGTTCCTGAGAAGATGAGAGGATATGTGGAGGTACAGGCCAAGCGCATTAGGCATAAAATCACAGAAGACTTGTCCGGCATGATTCGAGTTCCTTTGATGAACGAGGATACTATGCGTGGTATCATGTATAACGATATTAGAGATAAGGAGGACTCAGACGATGAGTGTTAAGGAAAATGTTTCCTTGCTTAAGGAAGACGATGTGTTCTCTATGGCCCTGTTCACTTTGTATTCTCTAAAAAATGATGAGAAGTATTCCTCCTTGTCTGAGCTTGCTTACCTGCTTGATAAGAAATCACTTCTGAATCTGTTGGAGTATTATGGTGGACAGACTATTACAATCCCTACAAGTAAGGATTTGGAGCAGGTTGTGTCTGCTTTATCGATGCATTTGAAAGTTCATGGCGAGGGGATGAGCGAGGATGAGGCAGTAGAGTCTCTTGGAGTTCCGAGGAATCAAAGAGATGCCATTTTGGCAACATATTCCCGTGTAGAGAATGTTCTAAGAACATACGCTTTTGCAGGTAGAACAGATGATTGATGCTATCGATTCTATTCTTACAGACCTGCATAGGCTTACAGGGACAAAGCAACAGGTCTTGCAGAGATGCGTGTCTGAAAGGATGTCAGCGTCACTGGCCTCCTACGAACATGATCTAAAGCTGTCAGAAGAAAACCTGGCAAGAAAGGAGAGCAGAAGGATGTTACGACACCTTTTGCGAGAAAGAAACAATGGTTGATTTGGTAAAAGATGTCTGCACAATCACTACACTGTCTCCACAGGTAATTGCATCCGTACTGAAAGCGGCAAGGCTTTGCATTGGGCATGCGGTATGTGAAGGCGTTGCCTCTGATGAAGAGCAGATTGAATTTGACACAGGACTCGGAACTCTTACAATCCTTTGTACTGACAATGGCCAGAAATACCGCTTTGTGCCATCTAAGCAGTTATCCAAGGACGTGAAGCTCGGTGCAGAAGATAACCAGAGTGCATTGGTTAATGCCGCAGACGATGCCCTTACAAGGCGTATTACAAATACCTATAAGGAGTTTCTGTGATAGTGGAGAACGAGAGAAACTTGCCGAAGGAGTTAATTCAAGAGGAGCAGCTTGTTAAGACTATCACGGATGCGTCCTCACAAGACATGCCAAATGTCACGGCAATGTTTAACGACTTTGCTAAGAAGAAAGCAGCATTGCGTGTTCTGCGACTTGGCGGTCTTTGGGATGCTGTCTGTGATCAGATGGAGAGAAGATTTGACAAGTATCCCGATGAGATAAGCAATGCTGACCTGATTAAATACCTGTCAACAGTGCAGGATGCAATGGATAAGAACGGGAAGTTCGTTAATGCACAGGAAGAAGCACCTGTTCTGAATATTACAAACCAGTCCATAAACATTTCTGGTGAAGCTACTCCTGAACTAAACAGAGAGTCCAGAGCACGTGTTGCAGACGCCATTAAGCAATGGTTAGACAGAACCTCTGCCATAGAAACAGAGGCAGAGGACATTACGCATACGGAGGATAACAAAGATGGTTCAAACTAACCCTGTGATTGAGGGTATCCCTTATCTGGAAGGGGAAACAAAGCTGCACTATGTGCATCGAGTGGCGGGAATCCTGCATGAACAGGGTAGTCAGTGGGGAACCGTTGCCAATCAGTTGAATGATGCCTTTGGACTTGCCTACTCTGAGACGTGGTATCGAAAAGGGGCCAACAGCTTAGCTGCTGATACTCCAGCAGGAGATATTGACGAAAACCCGACTATTCGTCTTCGCAAGGAGCGCATGAAGCTGTCTGACGAGCGTATTCAGGTAAATGCTGATTTGCGCAGAATTTCCAGGGAAGAAACTCTGAAAGAAATTGCCATGTACTTTGCAGACACCATGTCAACAAGAAAGGCAATTACAACGGAGATTGTATACGAGCCTAAAGATACCGGGAAAGAAGGTATCCTGCTTCTGTCAGACTGGCATTATGGTCTGGAAGTAAATAGTCCGTGGAACACTTTCAATAAAGATGTATGTGTGCAGCGCGTCAGAACACTGAAGGATAAAGTGATTATGAAGTGCCATAAAGAGGGTATCAGTAGATTGACTATTGCTAACCTGTCTGACCTTATCTGTGGTAGAATCCATTATAAGCTGCGGGTAAATAGCTGGACGGATGTCATTTCTCAGACAATGGAAGTTGCAGAGATTCTTGCAGAGTTTCTTGTAGCAATTGCAAGTGCAAACATTCACATTGACTACTATGATTGTTCTGATAATCATAGCAGAATTGAGCCTAACAAAAAGGATGCTCTGTCCGCAGAGACATTTGTAAGGGTTATAAAGTGGTATCTGTCAGCCAGGCTTTCTGGCTACAACGGTCTTATCGAAATCCATGACAACAATTTGACCCAGGACATCATGACGTTTGCTGTCTGTGGGAGAAAGTTTGCAGGAGTGCATGGGGATAAGGATTCCCCGCAGAAACTTGTGCAGAATATAACACTGCTCACTGGAACTACTTATGAGGCAATCTTGTCTGCCCATCTGCATCACGTTTGGAGTGATGAGCATACAAAGTGTTATGCAATTGGTAATGGCACTTTGATGGGCTCTGATGAGTATGCAGAGGGATTGCGCCTTACGTCCAACCCGAGCCAAACAATGCTGGTTGTTTCCGAAGAAAACGGCATTGAAGATATTTGCATTATTAAAGTTTAAGTATACACAGGAGGAATTAGTATGATTTACAAGAGCGAACTCACTGGCAAGGAGTACAAGAGTGAGAAGGAATGCCTGGAAGCAGACCTGAAGGCCGCAGAGGCAAAAGACTCCCTTGCCATTGCAGAGCAGAAGCGGGAAGAGCTTGCCGATAAGCTGCTCACAATTCGGGATGAGGTTGACAAGGAAATCCAGAAAATGGTTGAAACCAGAATCATGCCCGCTATTAAGGAGTTCCAGAAAGCGGACGAAGAAGTAGAAAGACTACGAAAAGAAAATGCAAAGTCTACTTCTACAGAATGGAAGCGTGGTAGACTGGATGACATTAAGGATTCTGGTGATTTTCTTGAAGCACTTTTGTGCGACCTGTTTGGGGGTTAATCATGGCAAAGAAGCACTTTGATGCCTATATGGCAAAGGTTACTTATGACTACAAGAACCTGCTTGAGACATTGAAGGCTGCGGATAAAGAGGCGCAGGAGGGGTTGCTCCCTCCTGAACGCCTTGATGAGGTAAAGTCCTTTATCCAGCCTTTGCTCCATAACTATGAACGTCTGTTGTATGTGAAGTTCATTATGGATATGCCAGCAAGAGGTAAGAAGCAGAAACGATACAAGAAAGAGTGCAAGATTGCATATTCAGAAGACAGCACAGAAGAAACAGTGCTGATAGAAAATGCTTCTGTGCTGGAACAATTACCAGAGGTAATCAAGAATGGAATTGCGTGATGTTGCACAGAAGTTAAATCTCGGTACTGGTGAGAAGGGACGTGGGGAAACCTATGTCATAAATCTGAGGGATTATGATGACTTCGGTAAAACCCAGTCCAAACTTGACAGAAGCCCAGAGGTAGATGAGCAAGGTGAGAATGCCCTTGTAACAGAAAGCGGAACAAGCCTTCTGTATTCTTATGAAGATGAAGAAGGAAGTGTTTATCAAATTAACCTGCTTGGAGATGCAGAAGCAGATACCGCAAGAGTTGTAATCACTCTTGTAGATGACCATACGGAGGAAGAATAATTGGCTACTAAAGATTACTTAGAGGACAAAGTTGCTGACATTGTTGTTGATGAAGACGCACTGGCAGTGCGTAGCGATGAGATCAACGTAAAAGCGTTCGGGAACAAGCTTTCCGAAACTATTCTGATGCTTAAGAACACCATTCGTGCCAACAATCTGGCAAGCCTGTCGGCAATCCAGATTGGCCGACCTGAAAGAGTGTTCTGCATCAATTTTAACGGGGACATTCGCTCTTTCGTTAACCCTGCGATTGTTGCAGCAGATGGAATTGAGATTAGTAAGGAAACATGTGTTTCTATCCCTGGAAAAGAGTTTATCCGTCTGCGTAACTCAACCGTTACAGTTGCTTATCAGACACCTCTCGGAAAGATGGAATCCCGTAAAATGGTTGGGCTTGCAGCAAGAATTTGCCAGCATGAAATTGACCATCTTGATGGCGTTCTTCTGACAGACGTTGGGCTGGAAATTGATGATGCCTTTGAGCAGGCAACTGAGGATGAACGCAGAGAAGTAATTAAAGCCTATCTGGATTCTCTGGACGTTAAGCTGAAGGCAGTCCAGGAAGAAATAGAGAAGGACGAGGACGCAAAAAAGCTTCATTCTGCAATTGACTTCATGGAAAAAGTGCAGAAAGGTGAAGTAAAATTAGAGAAGATTCCTGTTGAGAAAAAGCAGGAAGAGAAAGGGGAAGAATAATGGCAGATATTATTCGTGTTAAAGGTAAAACCTCCCAGACATCCATCGACAATATCCAGCTGAAGGGGCGTGAACTTCTGTATGACGGCGATGAGTCTGTTTACATTGGCACAACAAGCGGAGAGGATGCTGCAAAGGACAAAAAGAAGTTGTATGGGAAACAGCTTACTGGCCTTGTGGCTGCTGACAGTGAGCTTCAGAAAAATCTTGATGCGGAAATCCTTAGAGCAACAACCGCAGAGGGAGCGTCTGAGACAAATGCGAAGACGTATGCTGATACAAAGGTTTCTTCCCTTAAAACTGGCATTCAGGGTGGTACAGTTGTTGCCGGAAAGGCCGCTGATGTCACAACGTCTGTGGGCGGTAGAAAAATCTCCCAGATTTTTTTCAACGATACTACGATTGTCCAGGAGGCATTTGTGGCAGATCATGCTAAAATGTCGAACTCTTTGTATGAAGGGGGTACTTCTAACGCCATTAAGCTTGATGGAACAGAGCTGATTATGACGGAAGTGTCGGAGGAAGCGCCGGAACTTGGGCATACAGAAAAATCGAATGCAACTGTTGGGAATGCATCAACTCCTGTGTACCTGAATGCTGGCAAACTTACTCCCTGTAATCTTGCATCTTCGGCCCCGACTGTTGGGTCTCTGTGGTGGGGGAAAGAAGGGGACACTCCTCCATATAATGGAATGACTGACCCAGCAACAGGTTCAACTGTGGTATGGAGTGAAGTCGGTTACACACCCTTAAATATTAAGGGGACTGTGTATAAACAGAACGTTGCAATGACCCTTGTGGGGACACAGGACAACCAGCACGGCAGCATAACCGTTCCTGTAGATGATACTTGCTTTTTCAAAACGTTTCCAAGCACAACCCAGTTAGTCGCAGAGGTTCTGACAAAGGAATACATTCTGAACGAGGGAACTACCTCCCTCTCCTTGAGCGATGATAGCACGAAGTTGACGATCAAGGTTTCTAATGCAACAAAGAACCCTGCTGCTGGACCGGAGCCAGCAAGGATGGTTTTCAAGATATCGGCAACAAGTTCCAGTACAAGACAAGTTGACCTGCATTGTTATTGGAGGGCACAATAAGGATGAACAAGATTATTTTACACGGAACAATCCGTAATATTAGACCTTCCCATGAGGTACATGGGGTTGCTTATAGCAAAGCAGAGTTTGTTGTGCAGAGAGCTGACAGTAAGGCGGATGTTCTTGATATTCGCTTTAACAACAAATGCAAAATTCCTGCAGAAGGTGAGCAGATGGATATTGTTGGGAATATTCGCTCCCATTCTGCAGAACAGCCTGACGGGCACAAACGCTCTGAGATTTACGTTTATACAAAGTTTGAACTTCCTTCTGGAGAAGCCACCGGGAACAATCAATTTGATGTAACTGGTAAAATCTGCAAGAAGGATGACGAGAGAACAACGGTTAGCGGGAAGAAGAACACCAGATTTGTTATTGCTTCCAATATCCCTGTTGGAGATAGCAAGAGAATCAGCGCCTACCTTCCCTGTGTTGCATGGGGTTCTGTATCTAAGAAAATGAAAGACTTTTCTATTACTGATTCCATTCACATTACAGGTGAGCTTCATTCCAGAGAATACAAGAAGACACTGGAAAATGGGGATGTTGAAATCCGGCTTGCAAGAGAGCTGGTTGTTCACACCGTGGAATCTGTGGCAGAAGATGCAGTTTGAGTATTTCAAGCGGACAATTGCCGATGGAGTCTTAGATTTGGACGATATTGGCAACTGCTGCCTTATGGCAAATGCTGATACTGGAGAAACATTTGTTCTGATTATACGCACTGTATGCGGAATGACGGAGATTTTCCAGTATGGGCCAGATTTCCCGGACATGCACAAACTCCCAGACAGCCTAATGTTATCCTACTGGAAAGGGGAGTTCAATGAGAAGTCCATCAAAAAGACCATATCGGGGTTTCTGAATCAACGTTCTGTTACAATCTCACAGGCACAGGAGATTCCTGTGGAAGAAGCGAAGAGTCTGATCAAGAACATTGCAGAGTATATCTGAGGAGGACATGAACATGTCTACTAATCGCATACCCATCAAGGCTTGGGATGGTAAAATCCTTGGCTTTATCGATACACAGCCTAACGGGGATAAAATTGTCCGGGATTTTTATCTCCGCATTTTAGGAAAGTACAACAAGTCCCTGGATGCTACACAGGACTTCTACGGCCACATTATTGCCAAAGGCGACCAATCTTCCATGCTGATTGGGATGAGTGTGAACAAATGATACAGAGCATTTGGCTGCTCCCTGTTTCTGAAGTGTGCTCACTTCCTGGTAATGGTGAATTTGAAGAAGTTTCCTTGTATGGGTGTGGAACATTTGTTGCAAAAGCAGGTGTGTTTCGTAAAAACGGTCCCGCCATTTATTTTGAGCCTACTATGCATACACACCACCATATTTGCAGCACTGAGGAAATGGGTTGGAGAGAGGTTCCAGACGAGTCACAGTATGGTGACTTTATCATACAGGATGCCTGGAAGGTCTACGACCCGGATCAAAAGAGGTACTACTGTCCCGGAGATAATTTATTTGAGGGAGGAGGTATAGCAACATCTTGAATAACAAGAAAAAGAAACTTGTAATGACCCTGTTCTGGATCCTGTCTTTTACATGGGCCCTGCCCACAACAATCCTTGGAGGACTTGCAGCACTGTGCCTTGTTGTAACAGGCCATAAGCCAAAGAAGTGGGGGCCTTGTTGGCAGTTCCCTATCGCAAACGGGTATGGCCTGGAAATGGGATTGTTCTTCTTGTCTCCAAAAGACTATGAGAGCAAGACTTTGAATGGACATGAAGTTGGGCATCAGTTGCAGGCATGTTTCCTGCTTGGCCCTATTCAGCTGTTTGTAGTCGGTATTCCAAGCGCTATGCGTTTCTGGCTGCGGGAGATGAAGGGTTACGGGAAGAAAGTAACGTTTGCAACAGCGGCCTATATTGTACTGGTTGTTATCGGAATTGCAATTTGCGCTGTAGGCGCATTTACGTCTGTAAAGCTGCTGCTGATTATTGGTGCAGTATTGACAGTATATTTCTGCATTCTTGGATCATGGCTCTTGACTGTTGAAACGCCCAAGTACAAAAACGATTACTACCCGCCGTATGACAGCGTGTGGTTTGAGGGGGATGCCTCTAAGAGAGGAGCAAAATTCATTCAGCATTATTTCCCGGAATACTGGAAGTAATGTGGTATTGGGAAGGAGGAAACTTCTTCCCAATATTTTTTATTTTACGTGGTTGTGAAGTAGTTGACTTTTAAGAAATAGAATGCTATAATAGTCATGTAAGAAACAGATGAGTTACTGGGAGGATGCCAAAATGACGAAGCAGGAAGCAGTGGAGATAAAGAAGTCCCTTCATGGGGAGTGGAAGGTATATTTTCAGAGCAAGGCAGGAAAACTTAGGATTATTGCATACACATACTATGAGAGCACTTATGCCAAAGAAGATGAGCAAAGGAAAATTGTGGAACTGCTTAACAAGGTTGCAAGCAGCGGTCATAGGCCTGCGTATGAAATTGACCACAAGACTTATCAAGGTTTTATTCATGATACCTATGTTGTTTTTAGTTGAAAGGAGATTTGATTTATGTTAAATGTTGGTTATTTGACTTCAGATGCGACCGCTTCTGGCGATGAGATGTTTACCCCGTTTTATGCGGTTACGCCACTTGTTAAGTATCTGAAAACTATCAGATATAAGACCATCTGGTGCCCATTTGATGAAGAATGGAGCGCATATGTCAGAATGTTTAGATAAGAAGGGTTTAGAGTGATTCGGAGCTCGTTGTCTGAGGGGAAGGATTTCTTTGAATATGAGCCAGAGGAGCCCTATGATGTTATTATTAGCAACGGACCATTCTCTAAAAAGGACGCGATTCTGCGCCGTCTTGACAAAATAGGGAAGCCGTTTGCCATTCTTCTTCCCATGAACAGCTTGCAGGGGAAATCTCGGTTTGATGTTTTTGAGAGGGGCATTCAGATTTTAAGTTTCGATCAGAGAATTGGTTTCCACAGTGCCGAAAGTATGGAAACTCCAGTTGAAGGCAGCCCTTTTGCCTCAGCCTATTTCTGCCGAGATTTCTTACCGAGGGACTTGATTGTTGAACGATTGATTAAATACAATAGACCTTTGTTGCCTTAGAAAAGTAGTTGACTTCTACAGAATTATGTGCTATAATATTTGTGTAAGATGAAAGAGAGGTAAAGAGAATGCTGTTTGATGCTCAGGGACGTATATCCACAAAAGAAGATGCAGCCTGGAATCTGGTAAAGAAAGAAGAAGACCTTTATGTGGATGGGGAGAACACAAACCTGCGCAATACCCCGTTCCACTATCCGGCACTCATGCACTTCCATGATGGGTGGTGGGAAGTGTTCCCTTCTGAGATTGTAGAGGCCATCCGAAACTCCTACGGTCTCGGGAACGCTTTGGACGGAATTCTTGCCTTATTTGACTGAGGGTGATTAAAATGATGCCTGTTACATTGAAGGAATACGTGAGAAACAAGGTTGCTATTATGAGTGACCTTGGGATTGTGGAAACCATGAAAGATAAGAACCGGTTGGAAATTCTCCTGTCCGAAAAGACTTCGGAAATCCAGATTGACAATGTTTGTCATGACCTTATTGTCGGCAAGACCGAGGTAGGACAGCTGTGGAAGAAATACGCAGATAAGCTTATGGTTGTTGGTTAAAGAAAGAGGTAAGAAGGATGACGAGCGAAAAGTTGTACCACATCATTGAGGGATGGAAGGGCCAGATAGATAACCCTGTAACTAAACTCTCTATGGATAATGTTCTTGAAACCTTGCAAGAGGAGATGCGTAAGGAGGCAGCTAAATCCTCTGGGAAGCTGAGCGTGTACAAGGCCGCAAGCAATGTTCTCAAAGAAGCCAAGAAGTCTTACAATGACACTCTTCACGGGGTGTTCATGGATGAAGGCAGGTATTGCCTCTGTGACAGCTATCGTGCCGTGCGATTTGTGAAAGACCCGGGGCTTCCTAAAGTTGTTACGGACAAAGAAACCGTGAAGCTGAAAAGGTTTTTCGACTTGTCAAAGTGTGACTTGAAGGAAATCAATGCACCTTCTATTGCAGATCTGCTTGCCTTCAAGAAAACAAACAAAGTTCCCATTGGCAAAGGAAAGCCCTATTGTGTTGATGCAGATCGACATGTGTATGCAGACCCGCAGTTTCTGGCAGACATGCTTGGATGCCTTCCTGGATGCAAGGTCTACGTAACCACGGACATCGGACCGATTTACCTTGTGTCTGAGGACGGGGATGCAATTTGCCTTCCTGTTAGATGTAAAGAGTGAAGCCATGAGAAAGAACATCAAGACATTGATTCTGGACAACTTTATGATTACTGCAGAAAGACTTGTAGCAGGAGATGGGTTTGGGAACTATTTGTGGAAGGGCAGAAACATAAGTGGGCTGCTATGCACGGCTGTTAAAAACAGTGACATAGACACTGTTTCCATCAAGGCCTTTGAAGCCGTTGACAGCAGAATGCTTTCAGCCTCTGACAAGTATAGCGTTGAGTTCAAGGGATATCAAGTTCCCACGACAATTGGAGACACCCGCATTTTGGCATTTATTGTAAGTGGTGAGTTGTCTGAAATCCACCTGTCTGTAGACTTTATTAGTGGGGTTCACTATGTTTTTGTTATAGACCCGTCAGAAAATACAATTAAGGAGCTTGGTCTTGAAAAAATATCGAAATGCTCAAAAGGTAGTTGGCAATTAAATTCGTTTGTGCTATAATAGTCGTGTACTTAAGAGAAGAGAGGAGTGTAAAAATGAGTTACAATGCGCAGGAAACGCCAAAGGGGCATAGGATCGATATTGGCGGGGAATACAAGGCAAAGGACCACATGGAAGCTGCAAAGAAGTTTGCAAAAGAACTTATCGCCAATGGCTATGGCTGGGTTGCAGAGGCCATGGAAGAATCCATTGAGAATGGTTACTACTATGACTCTAATGCCTCTGAAATTGACCTTGTGCGAGGCGCTGACCCTATTCCTGCAAAGTCTTCTGATTGGACATACTACTGGGGTGTCCTGGATCTCGGGGATGGCATGTACTATGCCTGGTTAATTGATTTTCCTGAAGCGTAATCTGAGAAAGAAGGTTTCTTGCTATGTACATGATTCTGAGAGAGAACGGGTGCGAAGATGAAAAGCACTATGAGCCTCTTACTGAAGACATCATTGTGTCTACTGTAGGGAGCCACTATGGGCATAGAAGAATCCCTGGGAAGAGATATCTGTGCGTTATTGAGAACAACGAGCTTCTCGGGAGTAAGCATACCTTTCAGCTCCCTTGGATGGAGCTTCCAATGACCGTATATGGGGATGTTATTCTTGCAAGATACCTTCCCAGTGAAGATGCTGAGGATGGCTGCTACCATAGCCTGTGTGAGGGGGATTTGAATGACTAACAAAACAAGATTAGACAAAACAAAATTAAACGAAACAAGATTTGAGCGCAACGACAGTTTCTATGATCATTACGACAGGCACGTTGCAAAGAATTGGCCTGAGTACTTCATGGAACAGGAAGATGAACTGTTTGAGCCGATGTCAGAAGATGAATACGATGATGCAGCGGATTTCTTGTCTAAGCAGAAAGTAACTACGTCAAGAGCGAATGGCCCTGAAAGATTTGTTGGGTTTGTAACAAAGGATGGGCGCATCCTGAAGTATGGCAAGGAACTGGATGAGATTGTTGTATATGTGGCAAAGAGTCCTTCCAATGCCAAGACGATTACCTACTATAAGATGGCCCATGGTCGGGCAAACAGACGCTACCAGAAGCTGCTTTCCCGTGACTATGCAAGGGAAATTACACCTGAAGACGATAAGTACAATGTGAGCGAATCTGTTGGTAATGGCAGTGGTCTCCTTGAGATGTCAACAAATAGGGGAGATGCAATTGATACTTGCAGCAGTCTTGGCAAACTGTTTATCGAGCACTTCCATAAGATTTATTCAGAAGGTATTGAAGGCAAGGACTTCCCGCATCACTGTGCAGAGATGCAAGCGTGGCTGGATAAGTGCAGGTCCCTGCGCTTAAAGGGCAGCAATAGACATCTAACCCAGATTGAACAGATAGACTGGTTCTTTACTGCCTGTGAGGCAATTGACGAAGAGAATGGGTTTATTACAGAGGACGAGGCCGATAAATACAATCGGTTTGTCATTCTACTTGCAGGAAACCCTATTTCTGTGAAAGATGCTGCAGAACGTGTTCTAACAGGGCCTGTTGTTGGCTTAGTTTGAGAGATGGTGTTTATCCGTTTGAGAGTAGGTTTGAGAGTAGTGTAATTCTATAGGGTAATAAAACCCACGCATTGGCCCGTGGCTATGTAAGCCGGTTTGAGAGAAGATCGGGCTATGCTGATCAGCGCGGGACCAGGATCCGGAAAAACGCAGACAATCATAAACAAAATTGGGTGGCTCCTGTATAACGGGGCCAAGCCGCAGGAGATAGTCTACGTGACATTTACAAGGAATGCCACAACAGAGGCAAAGAACCGATTAGAGGCAGCAATAGGAAGGGAGATGGTCGATGGAATCACTATAAGTACTGCACACTCTCTTGCATTCCATGAGATCAAGAAGCATCACAGGGATGCTTCAATCGCTGCTTCCAATAGAGAGGTGAGGGTGCTTGAGAATTATGCCTGGCAGAAAACAGCCAAAGAGATAGAGAAGCAAGGTTGCGTGGTTGCTGGGAGATTTAATCAAGAAGATCTTAGTTTTTCAAGATATGTTGCACGGCTTCCGAAACAGCAGCAGGTCATCGCCTACAGATGCTTGAAGGAGGCTGAGGAAGACACTGCTGCATATACTTTCGATCGGATATTGCAGCTATACACCTCGTTGGAACAATCCGGAGGCATTCCAAAACATTCTTGGGTGTTTGTAGATGAAGTGCAGGACTGCGGCTACCTTCTAACAAAACAGTTTTTAGCCATGGGGAGCAACAGCGACCATTTGGTATGTGTCGGTGACTTGAACCAATCTATATATGGAACGATGAACAGGTTTGCGCCAAGCAAGATGCTGGAAATGCTGCAAAAGGAGTTTCATGGAATCACACATGTGGTGCTTACAAAGAATTTTCGTAGTTGCAACAGCATCATTGAGCTCAGCGACCGCCTTCAAGCCGCACCCGGTATGCTTGATCACACTCGTCATTTTGGAACAGGGGCTAGTGGTACAACACGTAAACACCTAATAGCATGTGAGGATTATGAATCTTTTTCAGGTAAACAGGCTAAGTTTATTGTGAAAGACATACAGGAAGCAGTATCCAATGGAGAGTCATACGGGAATATAGCTGTTACCTTTCGCCAATGGCATGTTAGCAGCAAAGATAGCCTGGCGTACTCAGCCCTACAAGAAGAGTTTAGGAAGGCCAATATCCCATTCATACGGCAGGCTGGAAGCAATTTGACAGATGCCCTTTCACAATTACGAAATTTCACCCGGTGCTTGCGGACTGGTGGTGCTAAGGTGAGCAAAAAACGAGGCGTAAAGCTCAAACTGATGGCCCTATTATGTGAGCATCCAGGAATTGGCACTGTGTTTGCTGAAAGGTTCGCTTCTATAATTCAGGGACAAGGGCAAATCCCTCGTACTGTATTTACGGACTTTGTTTCAACCTTGTACGAAGCTGTGTGGGCGGACTACAGAAATGATTTCGGGCTTCTCGACCCGGACAGCGTGCTTTCTGCCTACAGAGCTGTTCTGGATGCCGGGAGGTCAGACCTGCTTAAAGAGGCGATGACAGAAGAGTTTGCAGCCATTGCGAAAGCCTGTATCCTAAATGGTAAATGGGACTCGGCAATACTTGATGCATATGACGGGCAGCCTGTCCTGCAAGATAAAAACGCAGTGGTTTTGACAACCGTTCATAAAGCAAAAGGTTTGGAATACGACCGTGTGTATATAGTCGATTGTGCTACAGGATCAAGCAAATTTGTGATTCCAACAGGGTACCGTCGTTTTGGGATTGAGGGTGAAGAAGACAACAGAAAGCTCTATGTTGCAGTCACCCGTGCAAGAAAGCATTGCACAATGATTGGCAACGCGCAAGGCCGATGGCCAGGTGCGTTACAGAATGCCGCTGTTGACGAGGAGACTACACAGGAATAAGCCTCGGATTCCTGCGTTTTGGTCAAACTTTTCGTAATTTCTTAAAAAGGTAGTTGACAATCGCAATAGAAAATGGTATACTATAGGCGTAAGGATGAGGAGATGGGCAGGTTTTCTTCATTGGCCTGGTAGTCGCCGTGGTCTTATCCTTTCACCACGATTTCTATCTTCCCTCCTTGCTGTCTTTATTTAACTGTCACCGACCGGGTGGTGCCGGAAGGTGGCTGACGGCGTGGAAAGAATACACACACGCTAACAAAGCGGACGGACGCTTGGCACCTTGGACAGACAAGGCTTGTATGCTGGCATGACTAAAAACAAGGGAGTATGCTATGAAGTTCATTGATTACTTAAACAACTGCTTGAAGGACAAAGAATTCCGACAGTATTGGGAAGAGGAAATCGCAGACCTGGGAGAAGAGCTGCCTGAAAGCAACGAATCCTTGGGCACATACCCAACGTTAAACATTGAAGAGGCCCTTAGCCTTTTGACAGAAGAGGGCAGTAGAGATGTGACACTTATAAACGAGGTTCGAGAAAAGGATGGCCTGTATTTTGCTGGTCCGTTCTGGTTGATTGGCAACAGCTTAAGAGAAATTAACGAAGGCGACTTCCAGATTTTATCCGAAAAGTTCCTTGTTGATTACAATGGAAACCCTGTAGCCAAAACTGCCCCTGAAACCTGTACACATGAGCATATTTGGAATAATAAGTACAAGAGCATTTATTCTGTTGAGTACAATTACTATCCCAGAGGAAGAATTGTATTTCAAAGGGGAAAGCTTTATCTAAACATTCCAGAAGGATTAAATGTGCCTGCAATCAAAGAAAAGCTGTTACAAGAATTCGATTATAACAGAGACTTTGATAACATTTTCTATAAGGACCCAACAACTGGAGGACATTATAGCTTTCAACTGAGGTGACGCAGTAATGCGGGAGGAAGCATGAAGATTCTCAAGGAGGTTCGCAAACAGGATGACTTATATTATCAAGGTGCTTTTTGGATAAAAGGAAATTCTGTTGTAGACATCAAGAGAGGGAAATTCAATATTGATGGCATACAAATTCCTTCTGATTATGAAGGCCATGTAACAACTTCAAGGTCTAAAAATTCTCTTTCTCATAAAAATCTGTGGAAGGAGTTCAATGACGGAGAAGAAAATGTTCCATTCAATTATTATCCAAGAGGTAGAGTTGCAATTTATAAGGGGAAAGCATTTATCCACATAAACAGCTTATTCAATCAGACTGACATTATTGATGCAATCGTTGATAAGTATGGAATTGCGAAGTTAGACACTGAAATAGAGTGCAATGGTGTTATCCAGGGAAGTCATTATGATTTCTTGTTAGATTAACAACTTATTATATGGAGCGGTAATTCAATTGGCAGAAAACCTATCTCATAAGTAGGCAGTTGCAAGATCGTACCTTGCCCGCCCCACCATTTCAGCTCTCGAATATATGCGGGGAGACCTGGAAGACCCAAACGAAACTTCCTAATAGCATAGAAGGAGTCATGACCTTCAAAAGTTCTGGCATAATAATGTGCGTCCGGTAGAGGGAATTATATTCGGCAGTTGTGCAAGCGTTGTGATGGCGCTGAAAGAATAAAGGGCAGTGCGCAGGCTCACATCACACTTAAAATGCCCATTGAGCGCGAATTGGTAAGCGCCCTCGCCATTGTGTCGAGGATTCCATTCAACAATCCCGAAGATATCTTGAAGCTGCTAAGGGATTGGGAATATGTTGGTTCGAATCCAACTTGAGCGAAATAGCAAGATGAGTCATTTGCAGGCATCCAACATCTTTTCGGATAACTCCGATAAAACAAATGGAAGTACCGGGGCGCATTTAGGCAGGGCCAATGACCAAAGCATTAACCCTCCAGTTTGCAAACGGGCCTGGGCATAGCCTCACTTCGGTGGAATATGCCCTTTGTATCCCTCTCCTGAGATAAGGCGTTACCCTAAGGGGTTTATCATTGGTGCAATTCCAATGAGAGGGCTGAAGATGTCAACTTCAGAAATGACTTGACCGAAAGTACTTGTGTGTGGAACTTCGGTGACTGTAATGCAACACTCCAAAGCGCGATTGGTCAAAGGCGCATAGAGAGGTGATTTCCTATTCCTCTCAACGGGGCTGGACTAATGCTCAAACCGTGCCCTCTCCACGAATAGGAGGGCGCAAGCATAGTAGTCCGAAAGAGATAGTGATGGAGTCTCATAGAGTGGTGAAATGCGGCCTATTCCACTCATCTGCCGACCTGCAAAGTGCAGGAACGGTTTCTCCTATCGTAGTACTCGATAGGTGCAACGGTCTCCCTTAACCGTGGGTATCCCTAAAGAGGGGAACTTTAGAAGCCGTCTTGAACAATTGCTCTCCCGGTGAAGCATTAGAGGCGTGATGCTTACGGTGAAGCGGGTTAAACTCCCAGTTCCGGAAGAGCGCGAATTGTCAAGATAAACCGTACTTTTTATTTCTGGTGCCAATAAGCGTGCTGCAGACGGGGATTGGTTAAATGGGAAGCGAACGGCCTGGCTTCGGACAAGAGAAGTAAAACCTTGTCAAGGGGTGATGCGGAACACCTAAAACACATTCCCCGAGGCCGGATATTGAGAACTAACGGCCACGCCGAAACGAGCTATTACGAGGGAAGAAAAATATCAGGAGAAGCGTTTGAGTTTCGGATTATGCCATCTTGTCACGGCAAAGACAAGTGAGAGGGTTGCCGCCCTCAAAAACGAGAAGCTGCTGCGTTAGTGTTAGCCAGACATCTCGCCTGTAGAGGAGAAAAATGACAGAGACACAGATATCTGTCTCCCAGCACCCAAAGGCATGGGGAAGAGTCAGGGAATTATCTGGATTAGAGAAGCTTGGCGGTAGAGAGGGCGAATTGACCGCATAAAGAGGATAATGATTGTGATTATTGAATCATAATCTAATGGCCAAAGTCCTTATAGCCGGGTGATGAGTCTATTCCCGGTTTTTCTTTTATTACTGCGAGCAAGCAGGGCAATTGCATGCCTTGCTTGTTTTTTTTCATTATGCAGTCGGCTTTCTGTGCAGCATGCATCCAAAAACATTCGTGTTTGGCAAAATTCTGGCCGCTGCTGCCTTTATTGTTATCTTGGGTAGTAACTATACTGTCAACCTCGTAAAACGCACTGTAGGCCAAGAAAATGGCCTTTATGAAGGTGTCCGATTTATTGACTTGGCACAGGCCGCCATGCAAACAAAAAGAGCACGGAATTAACCGTGCTCTGATTAGTAATTATTCTATTACTTTAATTCCTTTATTCTTCAAAAATTTTAATGTTTCTTCATCAAAAGTGTAATTAGGGTCAAATGATTTTATCAAACCATTTAAGTCAAGATATCGAGGGTCTTCCTTAATAGCTTTCCGTGCTTCTTTTTCAAGTTGAGTTAGCTGCTCTTTTGTTATGTCATAAGTGAAATCAAATTCATCATCTTGATATCTTGCAGGTAATTTTTCTTTTCCATACATATAACGAAATGTTGAGGGGCTAAGAAATTTCTGACTTGCAATTGTTCCTGGATTTACATGTTCCATATAGGAAAACTTGATTGGTTCAATTTTCTTAATGTATTCAAGCTCTCTCCATCTATAAACAAGTTCATAACACTGATAATAATCCCAAAGATAGGCATCAGCTTCTTTTAATGTTGTGTATACCTTTCCGATGGTGTGTTTACTTGTTTTCTTTTGTTTCTTAATAGTGTCTTTATACTGCATATCTTTCATTGCAGTTTTATATTCTTCTGAATCTTCTGTAAGGAAAGAATTTTTAGCTTGAAGGCTTGCAAAAGACACTGTTTTCTGGCACACACCCTCAATAAATGTGTTTTTACGAATTAAATCACATAACTGCTCTGCGTTTATAGCTGTTAGCCATTCTCTGTTATCTTTCTGAATACGAACAGTCCAGAAACTTAATTTCCCTCCTTGTGAGCTTCCAGCTGCAGAAGAAACAATGGTCAAGATAAAATTCTTATTTTCTGTAATATAGTATTCTTTTTCTGTTAATTCTTGTGTTGATTTAATTCTTGCCCATCTTTTTGCTGCACTAACCTGTTCTTTATTATTAGGGTCAACAAAATACCCGTAATCATATTCTCCACGATTGCAGGATATTATGCCTACTTTAGGAAGTATTTTCCATCCTTGATATGACATCTGATTTTCTCCTTTAATTGATGGTAATTTTTCAAAACTCCTCTATAAAAAGATTCAACTCCTTGTTTATCCGCTCTATGTCTTTGTTCAACTTAGCAACATCAATTTCTATAGCTTCCTCTGTTCCTTTGTTATATCGCTGCATAAATTCTGTCAAGCCGTTCTGAGCTTCAAGGTCGCTTCCAATTAAGCTAATAACGTATTCTCTGAAAGGTAAGTCTGTTTTGTTATATAATCCTATATTACAATGATTTAACCACTGAACATACTTGGAATACTGAATATACTTGTCATCATCCTCAGAGCATATAGCATCATATAGAGCTTGCCATGCGCCCAATGTGTAACAAGAAGGCTCCTTTATGTAATGCCTAAGACACCTGCATTTTATTGCAGGACAGATTATCTTATAAAGATTTTCTGCCTGTTGTTTCCTGTTTTGTGCTTCTTTTTGTTTATTTTCGCTTTCTACTCTGCAATTATAGTCAAAGCTTCTTTGACACGCATTCTCTTTATTAGCCTGTTTCATCGATTTATAATTGAATATACACGTAATAAGCGCAGTTAGCGAAGACGAACCAATAATTGTTACAATAAGCTGAAACCAATCCATCACCTAACCCCCCCCCTTCATGAGAAGCAATTCTTCTACATAGTTTCAATGATTTATCTTAATATAATCAAGTTTCTTATTCGTATGCCTTCTGAGAATACTATTTATTTTATTTTCAAAATAGTTAGCATCAACAGGATAAAGCGTAATTGCTCTGCCGTTTTGTGATTGTATCATCATGTCTACTGTGTTTGCTGTTTTATAGTTGTTTGTTACATCAGACGCGAAAGAATGAATAATCAGCTTAACGAATCCCCTCTCATTTCTTAATTCACACATTTGAGAAAAAACGACACATTTACTGCCTTCAAACAACTTGCGAAAAGCCTTATTCACTTCATCTATTTGCAATAGAGAGTTGATATAATAAGTATGTTTTTCATCTTGTCTTGAAAGTTTATCAACATACCTTTCTCTTTCTTTGTACAAGCTGGCATCTTTAAAATCGTAATAAACATTTGTTCTTTTAGATTTTTTAGTATCACCATCATGTGCTAAGCAATGTTTATAGAAATGCTTCGTTGCACCTTTATCAGATACAAATTCTTCAATCAAGGAGTCAGAATCAATATATTCTTGAAGAACAGCCTGTAACTCCTGCGCAAATTGTTTTTCTTCTTCTGTTATTTCTGGAATTTCAGATATGTCATAATCTTCATGCTCATCCTCTTGTTGTTCAGTAGCATTATACGCCTCTGTGAAGTATTCAAAGAGTTTTTCTGGCATAAGTCTTCTCCATTTTTCACCAAGCTATTTTAACAACATATTGTTTTACTACAGAATCGTTTCCCCCAAGATGTATGGGAGATTCCGCATAAGAAAACTTAAACCCCTCTGACGTAAAATACGCATTCAATATTTCCAACATTCGAGGCATAAGTTCATCAGTCACATTTCTTTTCGTTATGTCAAAAGGAAGGCCAATATCATACTTTTCCCGATGTTCCCAACCCATCAAATATAAACCAGCAACAGAGGTATTGTAACACATATAGAACTCAAACAAGAATTCTTTATATCGATTCAAAATATCCATCTTAGTTATGGATTCTTCAACATTTTTCAAAATACTTCCGGTATGTAACGTAGAATAAAAATTGTCACAAATATTATCTATTACTTGTCTTTTATGTATGTCCCAGCCATCTGATTTCTGTTTTAGCGCTTCTGATAATTTCATGTCTTGACCTCGTCCACTAAAATCATTGTTTATTTTTTATGAATTTCTCTGTGACAATTTATACATAACGTAACAAGGTTTTCAGGTTCATCTCCTCCGCCTTCGCAAACGGGTAATATGTGATGAACGTTTAATTTCCCATCATCAATCGGAATTGTCACACCGTATTCGTTTTGAAACGCATGAAATTCGCCGCATTTTTGACAAGTGAAATTGTCTCGATAAAGAATGCGCAGAGAATACGGGTCTCTTCCTCTATCCCACACTGTCATATTATTAAATGCATTGCTATGTTCGTCACAGCAAAAGCTTGTTCTACGACCGCTAAGCGGTTTTCCGCACCACCTGCAGTGTTTGGGTTCAACATAATCAGGACACTTGAACCAAACTTTTTCTCCAAACATTTTTTGTGCTTCATACATTGCGGGAAATGGTCTGCGGGTGCCATTTCGCTCCCATGCTTTAAGTAATCTGTTCATTGGTCAACCTCAACTGACTGCATTTTTGCACCACAATGACAATACGGATATTCCTTTACAACACTGTTTTGATCACAGGCTGCCCACAATGCCCGTTTGCAAATAGAACATTCATATCTAAAGCCAATACATAAATTATGCCCAACATAAATCCACTTAGCGTGTTTAACTTCTTCTACGTCTGATACAGGAAAACGCATTATGTCATTTGAATCAATCATATTATTTAAGTGATTGTTTGCAAAATCACACAACATATCTTGGTCAATGTATTTCTTCATCATTTATCACTCCAATCTATCGCTTGACCACACCGTTGACAATAGTGATAACTATTCGTCACAGATTGCACATTCCCGAGATACCCACCGCATTTGG
>ERZ808275.266-NODE-266-length-25218-cov-8.224417_pt1 | contig 25218 bp, 44 predicted proteins | sample MGYA00520894_ERZ808275 | MGnify/ENA primary metagenome ERZ808275 (study PRJEB31516, sample SAMN03275598) | gut metagenome | biome: mammalia-associated habitat; material: feces | host: Papio cynocephalus | place: Kenya | collected 2012-08-03 ...
CTCCTAATCTCCAAACACCACGCCGCACTCGTCCTTCAGCACGTCCTTGATGTGCTTCCGCTTGATGCGGCCTTCGTTTATCTCCTCCGCCAGCTTCTCCAGGCACTCGTACAGGTACGCGATGCTCCGCGTGTCCCGGCTGTCCGCTGTTTCCTCAAAGACGTGCCAGCCGCACTTGTCTATCAGCACCATCGCCACCAGGTCCATGTTCTCCCGTGTGCCTTGCAGCTTGCCCTTCATGAAAATGCGGTCGTCCCGGCTCAAATGCTGCTTGCCCATCGTCAATCGTCCTCCGAAATACGCACGATCTCATAGCACCCGAACCGTCCGCCGTTTCGGTATGCCTTACATATCGCGCTTCGTGTGCTGGCGTAGGATCTCCCGGACCGATGTGCCAGTTCCGCCGTGGTGGTGCCCCACCATCGCGGCAGCCGATATTTATCCCGCGACACGATCATATACACCGTCGTCATGGCCTTACACCTCCTCGCACCGGCGCAGACGCAGGCTGTCCGCCAGCTCCTGTGCCGACCGCTTTCCCCTGTGCCGTCTGTCCTTTTTGCTCTCCCAGCAGTTGCGGCACTCCGGGTACGGGCAGTTCATGCACTTGTCTATCCTTGCCTGCGGTTCCCGCTGTTCGTCCACCAGCGCCCCGCTTAAAAATCGTCCCGTTTCTCCGCAATGTTCCTGCCTGCGGCTCTCCGCCGCGGCATCCACCGTCAGCCACGGCGCCTTGGCGTTTCCAAGGCTCCGCACAAACGCGCCGACGCTCATCGTTCCCTGCATTGCGTACATGATGTTCTATACCTCCCTCACCTCGATGCCGTGGAAATACAGCATCATCTTCCGTTTCATCACGAATAGCCTGTATGCGGCGGCGCTGGTACCGCGGAAGCCCTTGCTGTCCTCCACCACCGTTTCCCCGCCCTGCTCATACACGAAGTCGGCCACATAGTCTATGGCTCTCTCTTTCTTGCCGTCCTTGCGCTCCTGCTTCGGTATCAGCTCGTACTTTACCTGTGTCCGCAGTCCGGATATTTCTCCGGCCCTTTGCATCAGCCACAGGTCCATGTACCGCCGCGCCTCCCGCTTGCTGTCGAAGTGCATCAGCGTGCCGTCCGGCATGGTCATGTCCACCTTTTCCGCGTGCAGCTTGTTGCCTTTCTTCGATTTTGCAGCCTTCTCCGCCTCCTGCGCCGCTTTCTGTGCCGTCTGCTGCGCCTGGACCTTCTGCAATATCTGCGCCTGTGCCCTTTGGCCGAAGCGGCCTATGTCCTCCATCGTCAGTCCCATCGGTTCAATCCTCATCCCCGCGGCTCATGTCCAGCCGCTTCCGTCTTGGCCGCTGGTGGAACTTGTCTGTCGGCTCATCGTCGTATGTCCGATAACTCAGTTCCGTGAAAGTCATCTTCGACCCGTCGAAGTAGAAGTTCACGTCCCCGGTGCGGCCCCGCCGGTTCTTTGCCACCGTGCAGCCCACCTGTGTCTCGTCCCCGGGGGCGGTTTTCCAGAGGAATATGACCTTCACCGCGTTCTGCTCCAGCTCGCCGCTGTCCCGTAGCGAGCTCAGCTTCGGCTTGTCCGTTTCGTTCACCGTGCGGCTCAGCTGCGCCGCCGCCACAATGGGTATCTCCAACTCCGACGCCAGCAGTTTCAGCTCCCGGCTTATGCCGCCCAGCTCCAGGTTGCGGTTCTCAGCCTTCCTATCCTTTTCGCCGATCATCAGCCCCAGGTAGTCCACCACGATCATCTTCAGGTCGTCTATGCCCAGCGCCAGTTCCCGTATGCGGCTCACCGTCACGTCCGGCCCGTCGTAGAAGTACACCGGCAGCCGGCTCTCCCAGCTGGCGGCCTCCGCCACGCTGGCCCACAGTCCCTCGTCCTCCGGCATCCCGTCTATGAGCTGGTCCATCGTCACGCCGTCTGCCCGCTTGGCCAGCAGTCGCTCGCCCACTTCGCCAGCCAGCATCTCCGCCGTGATGTGCAGCACCGTCTTGCCCTTCATGGCGGCGGCCTCTGTCATCTCCATGCACATGGCGCTCTTGCCGCAGCCCGGCCTTGCGCCCACCAGTATCAGCTGTCCCGGCCACAGCCCCTTCAGCGTCGCGTCCAGCAGAGGGAACCCCGTGTCTATCCGCCCCTCCTTTTTGCCGCTGATGCTGTTCATGGCCTCGCTCATGGCATCCGACATGGTTTTCAGCCTTCCGCCCCGCCGCGCCTTCATCTTTTGGTGGCATATCGCCGCCACCGCCGCCTGCGGGTCCTCGTCCTCGCTCAGCGCTTCCAGCACCGCCTTGGTGAAGCGGCGCTTCTCCGCCTTTTTACGCACGATCCCGGCGTACTCCATCACGTTGGCGCTGGTGGGGGTGATCTCCATGCACTGCAGCAGGTAGTTGCGTGTTTCGCTGCTGTACAGGCCCTCGCGCTCCAGCTCGCTGGCCACGGTCACGCCGTCTATGGGCTTTGCCGCCACGTGCATCCGCCGTATGGCGGTGAATATCTCCTGGTTGGTGCTGATGTAGAAGTCGTCCGCCTCCACCGCGCCCAGCACGTCCTTTACGCAGTCCGCGTCTATCAGCATCGAGCCGATCACCGCCCTCTCCGCGTCCCCGGAGTAGTCCTGCTGCCACAGCGCCGTGCCCGCGGTGGGGGCTTTCTCGATCACGCCTATCTCCATGTGTTCCTCACTCCTTCACCGCGCCCTGCTCCTTCACCATGTCGGCGAATATCTCGTTGAAGTACCGCTTCAGGTCGTAGGCGCTCTGCACCTTCTTCCCCCACCACTGGCTGTTCAGCGCAAAGTACAGCACGTTGTCCATCGTGTCCCACGCCACGCCGTTCTGCTCATGCAGTTCGTTCAGCGCCACGGCCTGCTTCTGCATTTCCGCCTCCGTGGGCTGCGCCCTGCCGGGGTTGTCGCGGGCTTTCTCCTGCGCCAGGTACTTGGCGATCTGATAGGCTTCGCTGGTGTGGTCAACGGCGGGGCCGTCGTTTTCAGGGGCAAACTCCTGCGTGTAGTTCCCCTCAAGTGTTTTCTGGAAGTTGTCCGGGCTGGTAATGAGCCAGTCGAAGCTGGCCACAAACCCCCGCTTGTTTTTGCCTTTCAGGAACGGGCTGTTCTTCACGTTCTCAATGGCTTTCAGCACACCGTCCACGCCGTTTTCCCGTATGCGGGCTTTCAGCGCCCTGCCCCGTTTTGTCTCCGCCGTCACCTTCATCACCTGTGTCAATCCGGTGTCGTTCCACGCCGCCACAATGCGTCGGACATCACTTGTCCGACACACAGGCTCTTTAGAGCCTGTAGATATATCTAACCTATCCTCACCTACACTATCCTTACCTAACCTATCCTGTGGCAGACAGGCGGCAACCACTTGGCAACCATCCGGCAACCATTTGGGCACTACGTTGTACCCGCTTTTCTCTGCTACGCTGTCATCCACCGTGTATGCTCCGTTTGCTTCAAGCGTGAGCAGCGATAATTCCTCCTTGAAACGGGTCTGCGTGTACCGGTCTTTTCGCAGCGCGTTCGCCATGCGCCAGTGCTTGATAACGATCACACCGTTCTCAAACTGGTAGATATAGCGGCATTTCAGCAGAGTTTCGAGGTCCGATACACTGGCGTGCGCCTTAAACATGGACGCGGAGACCTGATTGCAAAAACCGTCATCGTCTGCGGCCATCGAGAGGTGAAGGTAAAGGGCTTGGGCGGAAGATGACATTTCCATGAAATGGTCATCATCCGTGACGCTCTTTGTAAACATCCTCCGGGTCGCCATCAGCTTTTCTCCCCCCAGACCTTCAAAAATTCTCCGATGTCCGCAGGTTTTCCGGTGCCCTCCTCGTCCTCTCCGCCTCCGCAAAGCCCACGCAGAACACAGCATTTGCAGTTGTCCTCATACTGGTCGCTGACGCACTGGCAAAGCAGCATTTCCTTCACCTCGTGGTCACAGCACACAATGTCGAAAATGCCGGGCTGTTCGTCGTACTGTCCCTGCGGGCAATCCACTTCGCCGATCTCACACAGTTTCACGATGCCCTTCTCGCCGCCGCAAGCGCTGTACAGCGGGCACGCTTTACAGTCGTTCCCCTTTACTCTGCCGCCGCAGACCTCCAGCATCGCGGCAAATTCTTCCTTGGTGCAGATAATTTTCATTTCATTACCTCCCTCAAATGCCCAGGTCGTAGTCCTCGTCCCCGCCGTCCCGGTCCCAGGGCAGCGGCTCGTCCTCCTCGATCTCCTGAAAGCCCGCCGCGCTCTGCGGCGCGGTGTTCTGCGTCCCGCAGGGCTTACCGGTGGCCATCTCCCCGGCGCACAGTTTTTCCAGCTGCGGCAGCAGATCCGCCAGCCGCAAAAATACCTCCACCGGCACCTGCAGCAGCGTTTCCAGCGCCCCCAGCGGTATCACCAGGTCGGCGCGGAGCTCGCTCCACACCTTGGCCTCGCCGTCCTTGGTGGTGTACGGCCTCTGCCGCCATGTGCCCACCACGCACACCGCGTCGCCCTTTTCCAGGCAGGCGCTCAGCTTCGTGGCGGCGTTGTCTCCCACGGCGCACACGTTCATGAACTGCTTGCTGTCGTAGCCCATGCCGAACTCCACCTTCGGCAAATTGTTCTTGGGTATCGCGCCTATCCGGGGGTCCCGGCTGACGGAGCCGGTACAGATCATGTACTGGCTCCCGTCAGCCTTACCCTCTCCGTCCAGACGCTTCCGGACGAATAGCGGCATTACTGCTCACCCTCCCCGAAGAACCCTGCGGAGTAGTCCTTTGCCTCCGCCTTTGTCTCTGTTTTGGCTTCTGCGGCGCTCTGTGCGCGTTTGCGGGTGGGGGCGGTGTCGTTGCCCTCCTTCGGCCCTGCGTCGCTGTGAGCGACCTCTGTGTGGCCGACGGGAGGGTTTACCGCCGTTTCCTCGTCCACCACATAGCCGGAGGTGGTGATGACCGGCTCAGTCACCGTCCCGTCCTCTGCGGCGATCACGGCATCCTCGCCGTCCTCGCTGAAGTAGCCGCGTACCTCGTTACTCAGCGGGGCATAACCGCTGTTCAGCAGCTGGCGGATCATGGTCTTGCGGCACATCTTGTCCTGCCCACCGTTCACGTCGTACCAGGGCGTGCCGTTCAGCAGCTTCTTCACCTCACCGGCGTCCAGTTCGCCCGCCTCCATCGCCTTGTACTTGTCCAGCTTAAATGCCGGGGAGTACCGGTCCGCGTGCTGCAGCAGCCGGTCCATCGACCAATAGATCGACCGGAACGTGCCGTCCTTCAGCTCGTAATAGGCGTAGTAGCCGATGATCTTGTGACTCTCGCGCTCCTCGTCCGTGTCATACTTGGCCAAGTTCACCACCGGCTTGCCCGTGCGGCGGTCGCGGCCCTCCAGCTCACCCTCGCGCACCTCAAGGCAGTCGATGTCCGCGTAGTACCCGGTGGACATGGCCAGCTGTATGTAGCCCTTGTACGCCAGCAGGTATGCCGCCGTGCTGCCGTAGGGCACGATGTAGTAGCCGTGGCCGTAGATCAGGCCCATGCCCTCGCCACGCAGGCCGGCGGCGATGATGGTGCCGGGGTCGCAGGCTTTCAGTGTCTCGCTGGCGCTCACCGCGCCGATCAGGGTGCTGGTGAACCGCGCCGCCATCTTGTCGTTCTTCAGCGCCCGCTGTATCATCTGCTGGGTGTTGGGCGCCGTGATCGCCATGCTGAATGTGGGCTTCTTGGCCTGCGCCATCTGCGTAAAGCCCGCCTGATTCTGTACTTTCATTCCGTTTCTCCTCCATTACTCCTGCGGCACCGGCATAAACCGGATGCCGTTTTTCTGCATATAGGCTTTCAGCCCGTCCAGCTGCCGCGCCGTTCCGAATACGCGGAAGTCCACCTTGTACTCCGGATCCTGTACTGCGGCGGGCATCTCATGGCTGTCCTCGTCCACCAGGTCGTTTACCGGCTGTGCCTGCTGGGGTTCTACCGTTCCTGCGATGCCGATCACCTCGTACCCGTCAGACTCGCCGATGCACTCCGGCTTCAGCGGCGCTGTCTTTTGCTGCTGTGCCGCTGCGTACTTCGCTGCGGCCTCCGCCTCCTTGCACTTGCGCTCCTCCTCGGCAGCCTTCATGCGCCCCAGCGTTTCGTTCTTCACCAGCACCGCGCTGATGTTCCGCGTCCGGGTGTACTCGTCCAGCAGGGCGGTCTCGAACTCGCTGTGCAGCGCACGGATGGCGTTCAAGTCGGCGCGGCAGCGGTCAATGACGGCGCAAATATCCATCTGCGCCGTGCTCTCGGCGTAGGTGGCGTTCAGCCACTTTGGGTTGAAGCAGTCGTCAAAGGCCAGCCACTCCGCCATGTCACCCACCACCTGGGCGAAGTAGGCAGCGAGGCGGGTTTTCTTTTCCTGCTTGGCCGCCTCCTCCATCGCCTTGATCTGCACGTCCAGCGCCCCCGCGGCCTCGTCGCACAGGGCGGTCAGCTCCCTGCACTTGGTCTCGAAGCTGCTGTAGGCCTCCAGTGCCGCCGCCTTTGCCATCTTCCGGCTCTCGTCGATGCGGTCACGGACGCGCCTCACCGCCGCGCGATATTGCTTCGCTTGCGCTGCGCTCTCCGGCGTCACTGCCATCGTCCGCAGGGGCTCCAGGTTCTCCGTCAGCCACGCCTTCGTTTCGCCGAAATTGGCCTCGATCTGGAACTGCCGCAGCGGAGCCAGATCTGTGGTGATGCGAAATTCTGCCGCACTCATACCGTCACCTCCGCGTCGTACTTGGTGATGTGCTTCACCCTGTCCGCCCACGCCGGGTCAATGGCGCTCTCCGGCAGGTCCACCTCTGTGATGATGGCCTTCTTCTCCGCGCCCTCGCCGCCGGGGACAAGCACTTTGTCACCGGGGCGCAGCGGCAGGTCGGTCAGGAAGGTGTACGCCTGCCCGCCGTAGCCGTTCAGCTTCGGCTTGTGGTACATCGCCTTTACGATCATCCCTGCTCATCCTCCTTCTTGGCCGTGCGCTTGCCGCCCTTTCTGGCGGCGGGCTTCTTCGGGACGGCTTCCTGCGCCGCCTGTGCCGCGGCCCACGCCGCGTCGTCCTCGTTCATCTTCTGCCGGATGCGGCTGTCCTTTTCGGTCACGAGCTTTACGGCGTTCTCCGTCAGACGCACCAGCAGCCCCGCCGTTCCGATGGGCACGTTCTCAGCTACGTTGGCGGCGGCCACGCCGTCATACTTGTCCTCCTCGCCCTCCTTGGGCATCACCGCCGCGCATATCACGCCGCAGGCGTTCCGCACGAATACGCGCTCCTCTCCCGTTTCCATGTCCAGCACGGTCACTCGAAATGCCATTTCATTTCTCCTTTCGTTTTCACTTAAAGTCGTAATATTGCCGCCGGGGGAACCCCGTTGAGCACGTTGTTTTGGTAGAAGTCCGTTTCCTTTTCCAGCAGCCACGCCATGTCCGCCTCCTGCTCCGCCCTATCGAAGTGATAGGTGCGTATGCTCAGGTCGCCGTCCATGTTCTCCAGGCTTGCCATCAGGTCCGCAAACTCGTACCCGGTCGCCAGCATTTGGTGGAGTATCTGGCAGAAATATTGGGGGGGGATCTGTCCGTCCCACTTCGCCCAGCCAGCCTTGCCGTTGGGCGTCGCGGTCTTGATCTCCAAAATGCCCCGCCGTCCGCGCTCGTCAGTGATCTCGCCGTCCAGCGTGGCGAATATAAAGGGACGTTCTTTCTGATACAGAATGTCGTAGGGGTAGTAGTCCACCGTGCGCCCCGGGTGCATAGCGGTGTACAGCCCCCGCAGCGCCGGTTCCATCCGCACGCCGCGGCTCACCGCCGCGCTGCCGCTTAGGTCCTTGGGCTTGTCCGCCCCCACCTTCAGCCGCCACAGTTCCAGTTTCGACAGCCACGGGGACATTCCCACTACCGCTGCGGCTTCGCTGGCGCCTATTCCCTGCATACGTCCGGCCAACCAGTCCTCCCGGTTCTCAAAGTGCAGCCGTTCCAGTTCTTTTCCATCTCCTTCCCGCAAACAAAAAGAGCGCCGCCAAGCAGTTCGGAATTTCCGAACCACTCGACGACGCTCCGCCCTTCTGCCAAACTGACTTATGGCAGGTCCGCTATTTGGTTTTTACCTCTGCTCTGCTGACCTTGACGATTTTCACGCCATCCTTCAGGGGTATCAGCTCAATGCGAAAGTTCTTCGCCAGTGCCGCGTTGATAACGGCGATTTGTTCTGTTGTGATATGCGCGGTTTCTTTCATGCGTCTCTCTTCCCCAAGAATGATTTTGCTGCCTCATAAATTTCGTTTACAAAGTCATCAACATCTTTCCAGTCGTAGACACAAAGGTACTTCCCCCGATTTACCACTACAGAACAATCTGGAAGATCTTTCCTCCGAGGTTTGCCTGCGTGGGATTTTATATATATCGTCCCTTTTCTGTTAGGATCTTCATCTCCCCGCCTCTCTACATTGGATGGTTTCCCACGCTCCACAAATACATAATACCCTTCGTAAAGAAGCCTGTTCTCCGCATTGAGGTCAGCAGCTGTTTTGGGCGCAATACCGCGCTTTAACCTGTCGAGTTCTTCTTCGAGTTTTGCTATCTGCGTCTCTCTGATCGCAATTTTTTTCTCTACCGATTTAATTCTACCCATAACTAAAAGAACCTCTCATTAAAATTTTGTTTATTTATAAAGCCCCATGGCTTTACAGCTTGTCCACACGCCCACAAGGGCGGCTCCCGCGAGAAGCAGCAGCCACAGCGAGCCGCCGTTCTCCACTTCTCCGATGACGCCCCACGCCAGGAAGGCACTCACGCCCAGCAGCCATTTCCACTTTCGGCTCCGCCGGCGCTCATTCCGCGTCTTGCTCATCGTCCTTCACTTCCTCCATGTGGTCCTCTCCGCACACCGGGCAATACACCTCCCGGCGCACCTCGATGCCGTTCTCACCGTCCAGGTTCTCTTTCCTCTCCCGGACCACCGGCGCGTCGAACTTCACGCCGCATATCCTGCACCGATAGCTCATAGCGTGATGGCCGACCGCAGGTCATCAATGGGGATGTGCAGCTTCCGGCACGCCGCCTGAAGCTCCCGCACCGTGAAGTCCAGCGGGCTTTTCTTCCGCCGCAGCAGCGTCATGGTGGTCATGTTCATGGCCTCCGCCAGCTCCTGCTTTTTCACGCCCTCTGTTTCCAGTGCGCCATACAGCAGCGTCACGATCTTCTGCTCTGTGGGGTTCACCCCCAGCGGCTTCACTCTCGGCATTTTCTCCCCTCCCTGTTGCTTAAAAACCTGTCCACGAAGTACGTCTGCCCGCGGCCCGTTACCTTCACTGTTTTGCTGACGGTAACGGAACCGTCCGACCGGGTAATGGCCGTTTCCTTGATGCTGAAAAGCCCCATTTCCATCGACCGCTGCGTGGGCATATTGTAGTCTGTTCCATTGCGGCGGATCAGATAGCCGTTGTCCCGGAGCCATCCAAACAATCGGTTCTGTCCGATGTTCACGCCGTTCTGCCGCAGCAGCTTCGCCAGCTCACCCACCAGGATGGAGGTGTGGGACGCGCTTACAGCATCCGCAAACAGTACCTTTGGCCTGTCCGCTTCCGCCTGCTGCTCCAGCGCCCTGCGCTTCTGCTGCTCCTGCTTGAGTGTTGTGGCCAGCTGGATAATGTAGTCCGGGTCTGTCAGCGTCCGTTCGATGACCTCCGGCGTCATGTAAGCGCCGTTGCGCCGAATGGAGGGCAGGACTTCCTCCGTTACCCAGTCGGTGAACTTCTCCGCCGTCGGCAGCTTCGAACCAAACACCAGCCGGTAAATGTCGCTTTCGGGGATAAATGACATTCCCGTTGCTCGCGTCGCCGGCGTTCCATCCGCCCTTTCTCCGGTTTGTACCCATGCGTCGCGTTTCACGACACCCCTGCAATGGCGCAAGATGGCATCACGAGGGTTGCTATATCCCAGCGCCCGTGCTACGTCTGTAGCGCAAAAAAGAATCCTGCTGTTTTCCTCGATAGTGCGAATGCTGCCGAACTCCGGATTGCTGAAAACCTGCATCTCGTTCACTTTCGCCCCTCCCCCTTCATCAGCTCATCCAATGTGCAGCGGTACAGCGCAGACAGTTTATGCAGGATTGCTACGGAAGGATCGGACTTTCCTGTCTCATAAAGACTCACCGCCGAAACGCTTACTCCCAGCAGGTTCGCCACTGTTTTCTGCGAATACCCCGCTTTCTTTCTCTGCTCCTTGTAGCTCAATTTCTCATCTCCCATCAAAAATAATTGAGAAATACTTGACTTTTTCTGAAATTCGCCTTATTATGTGTTTGCCTACACGAATAACTTAGCAAATTTCGCTTAATAAAAGCGGTTGTTTTCTCCATGTTTGCTCGAATTATTTTGCGTAGCTTTATATTAACTCAATATTCACTCAATATCAAGAGCAATCTGCTTCATTTCTCAATGTTTGTAGCAATGCACAATTTTGGAGGTATACTTTTGTGAATGGTGAACTGTTCGTTTACAAGATTTGGCAATTATGCAAAGCCAAGGGGCTGACAAAGGCCGAGTTCTACGAGGCTGCCGGCATCACTCCGTCGGCAATGGCTCTCTACAAAAAGGGAAAAACAAAGCCGTCAATGGACACACTTCGTACTATTGCGCGTGTTTTGGAAATCGACGTTTCTTATTTACTGGCTGAACTTTACGGCGATGAAACAGAAAAAGAGCCCGCTTCCCAACTGGAAAGCGAACTCGATTCCGCCCTGGTGAAATTGTTGTGCTCTCTTACCCCGACTGAACTGGCGCAGGTGCAGGGCTTTGCCGCAGCGCTGATAGCAGCTCGTAAAGCCTGACCTTTTCCTCCATCGTCAAGGTGGAGACCAACTTCCTTGCTTCCTGTTCGTTCATTTCTCTGTGCCCCCTCATTTGTCGTTTCGTGTCGTCTGCCTGGTTTGATCGTACTCCCTGTATGCCTCGGTGTCTATACTCATTTCGGGGAAACGCTCCCCAATTTGGGGAAATGCTGCCCGGTCGCTTATCCATATTTGGCTGTCTGCCACCCAAATATGGATTTTTGGGGGATGAAATATCATCCGTTACCGATAGAAAGGGGAAATCATGTCTATATCAGAGATCCAGCACATCGCACCGTATATCCAGAAATTCCCGGAGCTTGTCCGCCACGCCAAAACCGCTGCCGGACTGACCAACGAGGAGCTGTCCGACCTGTCCGGCGTTCCTTACTCCACCGTCTGCAAGATCCAGTCCGGTGAGCGCGATCCCAAGCTATATGACGCCATCGCCATCATGCAAGCGCTTGGCATCTCCCCCTATCAGGCGTTTGCCATCCCGTCGGATGGGGACGCCGACGCCGCTGCCGCCCAGGAGCGCATACACGAGCTGGAATTGGATAACGCCGTTGCCTCCGGTGATGTGGCGCGGCTGGAGCAGGTCAACGGCCTCTGCACAGAGCGTCTGGATGCTGTCATTCACCAGCGCGACTACTACAGGCGCCGGTCCATCTTTGCTTCGATCTTTTCTGCCGCACTCTCGCTGTTCCTGGTCGTTTACCTGTTCTTCGATTTCCGCACCCCCAACTTCGGCTTTGTTCTCCAGGGCAGCCCAACGGCCTTTGCGTGGCTCGTTATTCTTCTCGTGGCTATCTCCGTCGGTGGGTGCGGCATCGTCGGGTATCGGGCGTTGCTTAAAACCGCAAAAGAGACCGTCTTGCGGAAATAGAACGCACGTTCGACTGTGTTCTACATTATACGTCACAAGTTTCTTGTTTTCAATACACACATTTAACAAGTTTCTTGAGATTTTTTGTTGAAAAAAGAAAAAGCCGCCCAATCGGACGGCTTTTCCATATAAGTTCCATTCCCACCAACACCATCACGAGTCTTAAAGAAAGGAGCCTACAACAGTAGGGTAACACGAAAATATCAAAATGTCAACGAAATGCAAGTCCTGCAAGCGCGAAGTTCCCGACAACGCCACCTTCTGCCCCTGGTGCGGCCACAAGCAGGTGCGCGAGCGCAAAAAGGACGGCGTTATCAAAGTGCCGGAACCGAAACAGCTCCCCTCCGGCAGCTGGCGCATTTACCTTCGCGCGGAGCAGCAGTCTGTTACCGAACCTACCAAAGACCGCTGCATCGCCAAGGCCAAGGCCATCCGCGCCGGTTTTGTGGAGCAGCAGAAAAAGGCCAAGGACCAGCCGCTTCTGCTCTCCGAGGCCATTGAGAATTATATCACACGCCGCGCCCTGCTCTCCCCCAACACCATCCGCGGCTACCGCATCTATCAGAAAAACCGGTTCAAATCCTGTCAGGGCGTTAATATCCGTGAGCCGGTGGATTGGCAGTCGTATATAAACGAAGAGGCCGCGCTCTGCGCCCCTAAAACGCTGAAGAACGCCTGGGGCTTTATAAAGTCCGTCTTGGAGGAAAACGGCATCGCTGTTCCAAAAATAACACTGCCGAAGCTTCCCGTTTCCGAGCATAAGTGGCTCACGCCGGAGCAGATCATCGTATTCTGCAAAGCCATCGAGGGAAAGCCCTTCGAGAAGGAAGCCCTTTTCGCCCTCCACAGTCTGCGCCGCGGAGAACTGCTGGCCCTCAAATGGGAGGACATAGATTTCAAGTCCGATTCCTTCCGCGTTCATGCCGTCATCGCGCAGAACGAAAAAAACGAGTACGTGGAGAAAATAACGCCCAAAACACAAAAGTCCAACCGCGTCGTCCCCTTTATGATCCCGCGCCTCCGCCAGCTCCTCAAGGAGGAAAATGGCCCCAAAGGCAAGCGCGTGTCCTATCAGCCGCCAAACGGCCTCTGGCGTAAGTTCAACGATGTCTGTGAAGCAAACGGGCTCCCCAAGGTCGGTGTGCATGGCCTGCGCCACAGCTTCGCCTCCCTGGCCTACAGCCTCGGCTTCAAGGAGGAGGAATGTATGCGTATCGGCGGCTGGTCAGATTACAGGGTCATGCACGAAATATATACCCACCTCGCCGCCCGCGATATAAACGCCCGCGTCAAGGAGATGGAAAATTTCTATAAAGAAAACCTGTGACCCCGCCAGGCCATACCCGTGTGTAAATTCGTGTGTAAATCCGTGTGTAAAAACGCCCAAAAAGCCTGTTTGTAAAGCAACAAAAGCATAGCAAAGCAAACGCAGAAGTTATGCCGCAAAAACGCCAAAACCCATTGAAATAACAAGAAATCCCGCAGTCTCAACGACTGCGGGATTTCCCTTCACTTGGCAGCGGGAGAAGGATTCGAACGCTCACTTTTCCTTATAAACCCGCTGTGCCACAACACTTTTGAAATCCGTGTGCATTTTCGTGTGTAAAATTGCATACTTACAACCCTGCTTGCCTCGCTGCGCCCGTTGTCGAATAATGTAAAAATACATTATATAATATGTAGGGTTTTATTCCTCACACCACCACACCGTTTCCCTTCTGGCTCCCGCCACAGCGGCCTCCTCGTGGGTCATCAGTATGTCAACGTGCTTGCCTATTACGCCCACGTCCAGGGCGATGTATGTCTTGTCTCCGATAATGACCGTGCTGCCGGTCGGTATCACATCCGGATCCGTCGCCACGCAGGAACCAGGGTACACCCACTGGCCGCTGGCGGTCAGGACGCGCCCAAACTCGTCCTGGTTCATGTGCGCGTACTTCTCCACGCAGTCGGCGCAGTAGCCGGTAATGATGCAGTCCTCCAGCACGTTGCTTTTGGCCTTGATGGCTTCCAGTATGCGTTCCGACTCATCGGGGTCCTCTTCTACGATTGTATCATGGCTGTCAACATCTTCGCCCCACTCCACCCGCAGGACAGTGTTCGGCGTGTCCGCGCTGGCTCTCCACGGGGCGATCAGCGCGAAGATCAGCAGCGCCAGCAGCATGAACTCCAGCAGAAAATGTGTCTGCTCCCGCCGCACCACGCGCCGGTACTCTGCCCGCATGGACACGAATGGACCGGGGCATAAACCGAACTCCCCGGCGCGGGCTATGTTCTCGCTCATCGCCTTATATACTATCTGCTCTCTTTTGGTCATTGATTATATCGCTCCTCACGAATAGTACAGGTTTACTCTGCGGTCAGCGCAGTGCTTGAATATCGCTTTCCAGTGTTCAAACATATTGTAGGGCTTCATCACATGGTAATTGTGCCCCATCATATCGGATTTCAAATCCTTCATGGCGTTGTATATCTTGCGGCACTCCTGCGGAGTGAATTTTCCTCCGCAGTCTGAATGGAAAATCAGGACGTCCAGATCATCGTTGCAATGCGCGTCCCAGTATTTCGCTTCTGCGTCAGAGAAGGGCGTACCGCGGAGCATATTCCTCTTGAAAATGTCGTGGCACTGTTGCCCGTAGGCAACCTTTATCAATTCAAGGATAAACGTTCCGTATGTAAGATAGCCGCAGTCGAAGCCGGCTCCATCAGGCAATCCTTTCGCATGAGCGCAAAGTCCCATTATTCTTCACCGTCCTTCTCTTCTTTCTCATACAGCGGGCACCCGCAGTTTACAAAGTCGGCACAGTGGGGGCTGTCCCCATTGAAGCACGCCCACGTCCACTCCTCGTGCCATTTGCAGCCGACACAGCATTTGTTCTTCATGCTCTCACCTTCTTGCTCAGTCTGTTCCAGCTTGCCGTAGCCGCACTCTGGCTCCACCCAGACAAGGTGAACCCACAGCTTGCACAGCGGACGTAATACCGTTCCGGCACATGGACGCCGATCTTGCGCTCTCCGCTGTCCCTGCCGCAGTGGGGGCACACCTCCAGCTTCCCGCGGGGCTTTCTGTTGTACTGGTTCATCCTAAATACTCCTTCATCTTCTTATCCAGCCCCTTCTCCCGCAGCGTCCTGCCGTTCATGGTGTACTGCCGCAGCCGAAGCATGAGGCTTTCCTCATGGCAGCGGTCGCAGTAGCCCCGCATCGCTCTGTCCCGCATCGGGTCTCTCTGCTGCTCGTGTGTCAGATACACGATGTACTCCGCCTCCATCTCCTTGATGCACTTGGGGCACAGTTTGGCAGTGCGGACCGTCCAAATGGCCTTATCCATTATGGCGCTCTCTTCTTTCGCGTATACTCTTTTCGGTGGAAGCTACGGCGCGGAGGATGTCGTAAGAGTCAACCCTCGAAAGAGTGTCAACGGCAATAACGTCTTTCCCGATGTATCTCGCATAGTCGTACTCCAATTTTGCGCCCTTGCTTACCTCCCATCCGCGCTGAAAAAGCACCACATCCGCGCTCTCCAGCATGGCAAAGCATATACGCATATAGTCCGCCGGCTTCATGCCCTCCGGCAGCTCCGCCGGGTTCAGGACGGTGTGCCCCGCCTCCTGCAGCACGGCTTTCGTTTCCTTAAACTCTGCCTTATAATCCGGGTTTCCGTTGATCCGGCCCGCTATGTAGATCTTCATTTCTCCGTTTCCTCCTTCTCCAGCTTGTCCAGCGCCTTCCCGATAAGTTTCCAGCGGTCTACGCCAATGTCCCTCGCCTCGATCAAGCCGAAGCGCACCACATCGGGTGCCACCTTGCCGCCGGTGGCATCAGACACTCTCTGCGCCCATCCCAGCTTCGTTTTCTGCTGGTAGGCTTGCAGTCGTATAAAAACCTCGCGTTTGATCTCCGCCATCGCGCCCTTGGGCTTAAACGGTGTAGCGGGTTCCGTCAGCTGCGGTGCGGGAGCTGGCGGGGCATCCTTGCCCTCCGCCTGTTCGCCATCCTCCTGCACCTGCACATACGCGCCGACGGGACGTATATCTTCCTTGTTGAGTATCTTTATCGCTTGTACGCCGTCAGGCACGACCGCAAATATCGTGTCCTCATTCTCCACGCCCAGCGCAGGAAACTCCTCGACGGCGTAGGACGTGACTTCCTCCGGCAGCACCAGCACACCACGCACCAGTCCCTCCATGATGTGGTTGGTCACACCCTGCGCTATCTGCATACCGCCTTTCACGCGGACGATCAGCACCTTTCGTTCCGTCATTTCTGCATCCCCTTTCGCAGTTCGTTCACCGCATCCACCAGTTCGTTGATTTTGGCGACAACGCCATCGTCGCTAAAACTCACGTTCCAACCACGAGGCGGCAACTTGCCAATTTCTTTCGGCTGCTGTGTCTCTTGGGTCTCATCCGCGTTCGTCCACCGTCCGATGCGCTTATAGCCCTTGAAGCCGTTTTCCGCCTCGTACTTGGTGATGCAGTCCTCCTCACCGTCCGTAAAATGTACGGTCGGCTCATAGAACCCGCGCTTCCGGCATTTTTCGCACCGGCAGACACTCTTGATATACCCCACGCGGCCATCCGCGGTCTCCACAAAGTCTCCTTCGTGCAGGTTTCCCGGCACCATCATCAGTTTCGTGGAGCTCATCTTGTCGAGCTCATCCTTTTCTGCATATCCGCAATCCCTGATCGCTCTGATCCACGCAAAGTCGTACTTGCCAATGCGAGTAAAATTCTGCGGCAGATCCTCTATATTGCCACTCCAGCCCGTCTGCGTCCCATCGTCCCACTTGAAAATGAAACTGTGCCCGGACACTAATCGCTGGTGAGACGACACATATCCGGTAAGCGTTTTGGATGATGTGCCATCGGCACGTTCCAGCCTCACATAATCTCCCACATGAAATGTGTATATCATTTCTGCTCGCCCTCCTGCAGCGCTTTCTCCGCCTCCTCGCTGGTGAGGAATACGGTTCGCCCAATGGCAAACCGTAGCGGCGTGATAATCGGCGCAAGGGTGTCTGTAGCCAGAACCGCGCTCACTCCCGGTTTTGAAAATCCGTTCACGCGGAACTCGATAGCGGTTTTCTCTACGACCTCACCGCAAAGGATCGTATATACCTTGTCCCCCACCCTGAATGGAAGTACCACCAATCTTTTATCTTTGTTTGCCTTGCAGATTTCTCGTATCATATCGATCCCACCGCACTCCCCCACAGCGGTGCATAGGTCGCTCCAGTCTTTAATCAGCTCAGACACCTCCGCTGGCGTTAGCCCCGTGTCCTCATATTCCACCAGCCGGTCTAACAAACGATTGCGGCAATACAGCGCAGTGCAGTCAGCCATTGGCTTACCATGCTTACCCGTCCAATCCGCTTCGCACTTCTGGCAGTCCATCATTGCTTGTCCATCGGTGTCACGCTTCGTCATTCTTTTGTTCATTTCTGCTCCTCCACATAGCACCAGCTCTGGGGCGGGCGCTTAATATGACCGCCATTTTCGCAAGATGCACAGCCAAACTCATCACACACTTTGTCTATGCAGTGTTCAAACGGGTGTGAAAACTCGCTCAGATTCTTCGGCTTATCGTAGATTTTCATTTCGGAGATGTGCCAGCCGTAGCCCTTTGCCGCTTTCAGATATTCGTGCATATCTCTGAGGGTCAGGCACGACTGCTGCGCCACATCGTTTGTTGTCGGCTGATCTTCTCCATTGACGTAGTAGCTGCCGCCGGGTAAGCGCGTTTCCAGCTCGTAGATGCGGTCGCAGGTAAACTCACCAATAACACGCCCTCCGACTCTGAATACCATGATGCCGTCCTTCTCCACAAATCCCCTTGTCTCATAGATGTAGCACTTGAACGGCGTTTGCAGTTTCGGGCGGGTCTTTCTGACCTCGATAGTTTTTTCACCGCTGGCAATCCTCTCGCACCACTTCGGGCGTATGCTTATCATCACGGCCTTGCTCATGTCTTTTCCTCCTCCCACGGCGTATTCACGCACTCCGGTTTCTTACACCGCATCTCAATGGCCCACAGCAAATTCCATGCCGCTGCCAGCAGGTGGTCCTCGTCGGTCTGACCGTCCAGATACTTCGCCGCGTGGCGCATGGCGCTGTCCAACAGGCTGCTGGTGGGGATGCCCTTATCGACGTTGTGTTCCCCATATTTCAGTGCCCCGGCCTCACAGTGCTTACTTACCTCGATGATCGCCGCCCAGGGCAGAAGATCCATGCGGCCTTTCCCGCCGTGCATATCCCGCTGCGCCCCGGTGCTGAAGGTGGTACGCTCTCCGCTGTCCTTGATACCTGTGTGAAGGCTCGCCGCATAACACTCCGGGCACAGCTCTGAATTAACGCTGTTTGTAGTAAATTCCCTTCCGCATCGTGTACACACGCTCATTTCTCTTCCTCCCGCTTCAATATTCCCATGTCAACACACAGGTCGATCAGTTTGTCATCGTTCAGTTCTATGGCTCGCTTCGCAATTTCTGTCAGATAGCCGTTGAGCAGAGCAAGTCCAATGCCTATGCTAAGAGCGTTTTCTCTTGCCGCATTGCTCCTGCTTGCACTCACCGTCCTGTCGATCTTCTCGACCAAGTTGTTGTAGTCCATTTTCACTCTCATGCCCGTTCCTCCATCATCCTTGCCATCCTCATATCCAGCGGTTCCCCGCGGAACTTTATCTCCGGCGCAAAGGTCGTCATGCTCTTTGGCCTGCTGCTCACGCGCATCTTGTAGCGCTTCTCAAATTCTCTCGCATACCACTCCCAGAAGATATACCCGTAAGGATTTCCTTCGTTGTGGCTCTGCAGCGCAAGCAAATGGCACATTCTCCGGTTCCATATAACGGCGACATCACCATCTCGCGGTGCAGGAATATACGCCGCCGGTTCCCAGCCGTATAACCGCTTGGTGTACAAGTGCCAGGCCTTAGTAAAGATCAGGCGGCTCATCCCTCCCATGCCAGTCGTGTAATACTCCCGCAGGTTCTCAGTAAGCCTACGGTTTATTGATGGCATATCATCTCACCTCCAAGCGCTCGCGCCAGTGCCCATCTCAATACCTCACTCCTATGTAGTCCAGCACCCGCGCATAACCCAGGCCGTCCTTCGTGGGCTTCCACAGCCCGTCCGTGTCATACGCCCCGCCGCCGATGCAGAACGCATAGTGCTTCGGGTGCGTCAGTTTCATGCGTTCAAAGCGGTTGACGCCTTTCTCGAGATGACTTCCAAATCCACAGAACATACAGCCTGTGCGTTGGCATCCCGTACAATGCAGCGGGCAGTCCACCAGCGTCGCGTCGTAGTCGTTCTCGCCGTCGCTGGCCACGATGTCGCCGTACACGCTGGCGTAGGGGAGATTGTGGTCTACAATAAACCGCAGCACGTCCTGCTCCGTCCAGAAACTCATGGGCTTAGATAAGGGGCGCCTTCCTTCAAAGGCGTTGCAGCCGGTTTCGCGCCATTTTTGCATACGCAGGAGGCTTTCCTCCGCCATTGTTGCCGTCGTGGGCATGACATCCGCTCGGTGCTCATAGCTCTTTGATGGGGACTTTTTCATAATTCCACAGCACCTGTCTGATATGAGAAATGGAGCCGAAAGCAAATACTCCCACTTTTCACAGTTGTACATACTCTTTTCCCCATCGGCGCGTAAGACTTCCCCACGCAATAGTTTCATACTGCGGCTATCTGGCGAACGCCGCGCGGTTTCTATCCGGTGCGCTACGTCTTTACCGATGATGCTGTACCCGTACTTTGTCACAACCTGCCGAATGTTCATCTTTGGACGCAGGCGCACAAGGTTGACGGTCACACGGGGGAACTCTCTCCGCAGCCAGTCGGCATACTCGTTTACGAACTTCTGTATCTCCGGGTACTCCAGCCCCGTGTTCACAAACACCAGGTTCAGCGGCCATATCGGCGTCTTGTAGCTTGCCAGATACCGCGCCGCCAGATACGCCAGCACCGTGCTGTCCTTGCCGCCGGAGAAGCTGACGTAGCACTGCCCGCCCCATGCGGTGTACCACTCGTCCAACTTTTCGTAGGTGGTGATCTCCTTGTCCTGCAAGTCCAGTGCCATCAGTTTCTTCGCCGCTTCATTTGTCAGCGGCTGGTTCATCCGTCCCATGTCTCTACCTCGTAAAATCCTTAAACTCGCACGACTTAAACGCCGCCCGCATATTTACCCACCGTGCCAGCTTTTTCTGTTCGTCCGTGGGTTCGCCGCCGTCGTAGTCTCTGTACGGCTGTGCGAATGGCTGTACGCCCATGTCCCGAAGGGCAAGAATGCGCTTGTGGCTTTCCTCCACGTCCTGCACCAGCACATAGCACCAAAAACGCCACGGATGGATGCCCGCCTCGCGCAGATACGCCGTGGCCTGTTCGATCACCGGCAGCATGGCGGAGGTGTCGCAGCTCATGCGGACGAACCTGACCCATTTCAGCCCCGCCAGCAATTTAGCGGTGTGCGGAGTGATGAGCCGAGCGTCTAAACCCTGGTTGAAGTCCACCCGCACATCCTCACGACCCATGCGCTCAATCTGTTCCAGTCCGTGATCGTGGGCCAGCACGTTGTTGTCCATGAAGATGATGTCCCTATTATCAGGGCGTTTTACCTCCTTCCACGTTGCCGCAGGACGGATAAGGCCCTCTTTCTTCGGCACGATGCACCACGGGCAATTACGGATACAGCCGCGGGTCAAAAATCCAATGGCCGGTTTCCATGACGGATAAAGCGAATAGTCGGGCCGCATTCGATCCACCCCATCCGGCAAACTCCCGTAGTCCTTGTACCCCGTACCGCCGGTGATGATCTCATCGGCGTTGACGCAGGTATCCACATCTGGCGAAAAAGTGAAAACCTTGCTCATGTACACGCGGTCATAGTGCTTAAATCCGTCCCACCACTCCACGCTGTCACCGTGGAATTTGTGCCATGCGGACAGCCGCATGAGAGCGAGATTCGGGAAGTTATGCCCGTCCACGTCGATAAGACCGATATTCATTTTCACTCCCACTCCCATCACAGGCAGAACTGTAGGTAGTCCTGCAAAGTCTTTTTCGCACGGTTCACGCTCCGGCTGACCGTGCTCTTATTCACATCGTGCAGCGCCGCGACCTCCGTCACCGTCATGCCGCCTTCGTACATCTCACTCAGGTACATCCACTGATCGTCCGTCAGTTTCAGCGCCGCTTTCGGGAAGTGCCGCCGCAGCCGCAGCAGCGCACCCAGATTCGCGTCCCGGTCCGTCAGCATTTCATCCACCCTGCCGCCCAGCACTTCGTCCAGCAGCACGTCCGTCGCCACATCTCCCATTCTCCGCATAGTCATTGAAATCACCTTCCCTATACCTCGTCACCCCAGCAGTCCCAGCCGTCTGCCTGTTGTCTGGCAAACAATTCGATGCGGGGTATATCTCCCATCAGTTCCACGATCCGGTCTCTCACTTCATCCGGTTTCCTGCTGTGCTCCCGCACGTGGCTCAGCACCACACTGTGTACGCCCTTGCTCACACGCTTCGGCTTGCCCCTTGTCGCCAGTAGGCACAGCTCCGCGTTGGCCCGGGTCCAGAACCCAAGTCCCCAAAACAGCCCGTCCGACTTCCGGTTCTGCTTTACCCATGTAAACGCGCAGGTCTTATAGGTAAAGCCCCATTTCCGTATCAGTTCCAAGCCCTCTTCTAAGCACGGCATCGTCACCCACAGAAACAGTACGCAGTCCTCCGCCGCTATGTTCTGCACCGGCAGCGCCTGAATATCCTCTTTTCTCATGCAGGTGTAGTGGTTTTCCGCCGACTTCTTTTCCTTACCCTTCGCGCTGTACGTTTTGAACGTCCACGGCGGGTCCGCATAGATCACGCTGTACTTCTTATCAGTCTCCAAAATGTCTACTACCATATCCAAAGCACTCCCTCCGTTTAACTTGCCGATCATTTGCTCCCAGTCCTTTGGCAAAAGGTAGTCTAATCGCCGTGTCAAGGACACTCCGGAACTTTTTTACCTGCTCCGCACATGCACCCCGCCGCAAGACCACAGCACTTCCACCGCCGCCGCACAAAGGTCGTACCTCTCCATCACATATATGGCGCTTGCGCCCGCCGAAATTTTAATTTTTCGACCCCGCCCCTTTGGCCGTTTCGTTTTTTCGCTCCGGTTTCAAAACCACCCCCCCCTACCCCCTAACTTGCTGGTAACTTGCGTGAGCAGCACTAATGTGTGTCGGGGAGAGGATCGTGGGAGAAACAGGAAGGGAACGTGTACGGGAGGGGGAGAGTTGCGTAGCAGAGAGAAAAGGCTTCGCCCTTCCGGTTTGTAAACCACCCCCGGGGGTGCCACCCTGGGGCGGTCAGGTGGTGCCGGTGGTGGTCAGCGGGTGCCGCTGGCCGTCATTCCTGCCGGATTTTGCAGGAAAAGCGCCCGCCGCCGTGGAACATTCCTTTACATATTGCCCTAATATGGAAACAAATCCCCCGATTTTTGCAAGTTTGCTTTCATTTTGCATTTTTTCGACGTTTTTAGCGCCTGCCGCTGGCCCTGGCGGTGGTCCTCGTTGGTGGTGGCTGCCGCCTGCCGGATGACCGGGGCACTCGCCGCCGCTGCCGGTCGCCGCCTGTCAGCCGTTCGGCCCGGAACATAGGCCGCCGGGTGACTCTCCTTCCCTCCCCTCTCCGCCGTTCTTTTTCTCTCGGTTCTGCTCTTTGGTGGTGGTCTGCTCTTTGCTCTGCTGCTCTTCCTCTTCTGCTGTTCCGCTGTGGGCTTTGGTGCTCTGCTGGTGGTGGTTGTATACGGGAGTATATTCTCTTTTTTTCAACCGCGCCCGGAATAAACGCGCGCGCACGCGTAAGGGCTGGCGGTGGTCTTTCGCGTTTCTTTCCCCTCTGCGGGGCTGCTGGCGGCGTTTCTCTTTGGGGGTCGGTGTCGGGGTATTCCTTCGGCACTTGGAAAGCGTGGCGGGGCGTTTCTGTTCGGTTTCTTTATTTCCGGGGGGAAAGTCAAAAATCTACACGGGCATAAAATTAGCGCCGCTGGGGCGGTTTTTGGGTCCGTCCTGGCGGCGCTGGTTTGGGCCTATTTGGTTGTCTGCTCATGGCTGGCGGCTTCTGCTGGGGCTGCCGTCAGGCGGTGACGATCTCGGCGGGGCTGGGGCTGCCGTAAAAGTCTCCGGCCCACGCCTGGAAAATGCCGCCTTTGGCGCTTACAGCTGTTACCCATCCGGCCACATTGGCGGCGACGCGGCACGGGACGCGGGGGAAGTGCTGGCCCACGTCAAGCCAAACGGGCACGCCGTCAGCGGCTGCGGCTCTGATCTCGGCGGCGGTGTAAAGCCGCGCTCTGCCCTCTGGGGCGATGTTGTACAGCTTCTCCGGGCTGGTGGTGTTGTTGGTCGTCATGGTGTCTTGTCTCCTTCCTGCGCCCTGCTGGGCGCGTCCGTGGTCAGTCCTGGGCGTCCTCCTGCTGCGCGTGGTAGCGGTCCCGCATGGCCCACAAGCGGCGCGAAATGGTCGATTGATTGACCATCAGCGCGGCGGCGATCTCCGCGGCGGTGTAGCCCCTGGCGGTCATGGTCAGCGCTACGCGGTCCACCTGGTCGCGGGCGACGCTCTCCACGCTCTCGCGCAGGATCGCGGCGGCCTCCGGGCTGGGCGCTATCGCGTCGCAGTCCGTCCCGGCTTCGGTGTCGATCTGCCAGCGCTCCGCGCCGTCGTCGTCGATTGTCGCGGAAATCGCCCGGGCGTGCCTCTGCTCGGCCCTGCTGATACTGTGCGCGGCCTGGGCTGCCGCCCGGTACAGGATCACCGACAGCGCCGCGGGCGCGTCCTGGGCCTCGTTGCGCGTCAGCGCGGCACCCATCCGCGTCCAGGCGTCGGCGGCTACGGTCTGCGCGTCGTCCTCGGTCTCGATCCACGCCGCGCCGGTTTGGTTGCGGGCCTCAGCCTTCCGGCGCACGGTCCACGCCATCGCCACAAGCGCGTTATATTGCTGTTCCCCGGTCATGGTCTCCCACTCGGCGCGGGCGGTCTTGGTGTTCTCGTTCATGGTTTAGCCCTCCTGTATAGATTTGATGAAATGCGTTTCAATCACGCGGACATTGAAGCGGTCTGTTTTGAAGTATGTAAGGCCGCCTTGCTGGAAAGAGGAAATCGCGGTAAAGGTTCGTTCCGTGTCGATGCAGCGGTATTTGTCCAGAAAACGGCGGTCAATATAAGTCACTTTCATTTCCTCACCCCCTCACGCCGTCCGGCCCTGCCGGGCCTCCATTAGGTCGAAAAGCTGGGCTTTCAGCCGGTTTACTTCGGCTTCCAACGCCTTCCGCTTCGACCTCTCCGCTTCCAGCTGCTGGCGGCAATCGTCCCGGACGGCCTCCGCCGCGCTCCTGCCCTTGCTGTTGGCCTTGTTCAGCTTCCGCACCTTGTCAAGGTCGGATCTTGCCTTGTCGCGCTGGGCTTCGGCCTCCTGGCGGCGCTGGCGCTCCTTCTCACAGTCGGCGGCGTTCCGCATCATCGCGCCGCAGTTCAAGTAGCCAGTGCGGAAATTCGCGTCATGGATAAACCAGTTTCTAATTGTTGTCCGCGCTACTTCGTCATCGATCTTCTCGATCTCTAACAGGGCTTCAAGTTCTACTTTTGTCATGCTGTCAACCTCCAAAAATAAATTAAATTGATTTAGCTTACACTACACATTATATAGTAACCGCTAAAATTCGTCAATCGTCAACTTAACTAAAAACTGCATTGATTTTATGTGTATCTTGACAAAATTAAGAAAACGCTATATTATGTGCATAAAAAGCGGCTTTGCTGGTAGACTATAAAGCGAAACCGCCGAGGAGGTGAAACAGTGCAGATCACTAAAACGATCCGGCGTGTTCTGCTGGAACGTGAGACCACCGGCGCACAGCTGGCCGCCCGCCTGGGTGTCACTCCATCGAACATCAGTCAAAAAATGGTGCGCGACAGTTGGAACGTTTCCGATCTGGCCGCCATCGCCGCCGCCCTGGGCTGCGGCTTCTCGGTGTCCTTCCACCTTCCGGACGGCCAGACGATGACCGCGGAACAGCCCGCACCAGCGGAACAGCCGGAGCAGAACAGCGCGAAAACCTGAACAACAGCCCCGGAAATTTCCGGGAGATTAAAGGAGGAACACGCATGAACGAATTAAAGCCCGTCGCCCACTGGTGGAACGCCCAGCCGTCAAACGATATGCCGATCTACGACATCGGCGGCGCTCTCTACTGCGCCGACGGCTGGAACGGTGAGGCGTTTCTAAAGTCCTTCCGCGTCCTGAATGCCTACGACCTGGACGCCGACCACCCGCAGCCCGTGGAGCTCTGGCCGGTCTACCGCTTCCAGGCGGAGGCCCGCGAGTTCGACGAGGACGACCCCGCCGCCGCGGAGATCGTCGGCTTTGAAATCCGCTGAACAAATCCACAAACACGAACAGCGCCCCCGGAGATTTTCCGGGAGCGCTTTTTTCATGCCCTGAACAGGGCGGAAAGGAGAA
>ERZ808275.268-NODE-268-length-24892-cov-4.589604_pt1 | contig 24892 bp, 10 predicted proteins | sample MGYA00520894_ERZ808275 | MGnify/ENA primary metagenome ERZ808275 (study PRJEB31516, sample SAMN03275598) | gut metagenome | biome: mammalia-associated habitat; material: feces | host: Papio cynocephalus | place: Kenya | collected 2012-08-03 ...
ACAAAATTCCCGCCATTTAACATAACTTTTGCCATCATACATCTAACTTTTTCTCCACCTGACAGCACATTGACTTCCTTTAATGCTTCCTCACCAGAAAACAACATTCTGCCAAGCCAACCTCGGATATAACTTTCTGTTTGGTCTTTTGAATATTGTCTAAGCCAGTCAACTAAAGATAAGTGACAATTATCAAAATACTCTCTATTGTCTTGTGGCAAATAACCCACTTTTATTGTTTTGCCCCAATTTATAGTTCCGCTATCTGCCGTTTCCTTGCCAGTTAAAATATTATACAACATCGTAGGTGCTAAACTATTGTTTGCCATAACCACTATTTTATCATCTTTTGAAACGCTAAATGTTAAATTTTCAAAAAATCCTTTTTTGGTTAAATTTTTTACCACCAAAATTTCTTTACCAATTTCTTGTTCAAAATCAAAATTAATATAAGGATACTTTCTCGATGAAATTTTAATATCTTCAATTGTCAATTTTTCTAATTCTCTTTTTCTAGAAGTTGCCTGTTTAGACTTTGACGCATTGGCAGAAAATCTAGCGATGAAATCCTTTAATTCTTTAGCACGTTGCTCCGCTTTTTTGTTTTGGTCTTTTAATTGCTTTGCTAAAAGTTGTGAAGTTTCATACCAAAAATCATAATTCCCTAACATCATATTTATTTGACCATAATCAACATCACAAATATGAGTACATACTTTGTTTAAAAAGTGACGGTTATGCGAAACTATAATGACCATATTTTCAAAATCTAATAAAAAGTTTTCAAGCCATCTACATGTTTTAAAATCAAGATTGTTGGTAGGCTCGTCTAAAATCAAAATATCTGGGTTGCCAAATAATGCTTGAGCAAGTAAAACTTTCACCTTAGCTTTTGGGTCCATATCAGCCATTAATGTATCAAAATATTTTTCTTCTATCCCAATATTTTTAAGTAAAGTTTTTGCATTTCCATCCGCTTCCCAGCCACCCATATCAGCATATTCTTGCTCTAGTTGTGCAGCCATAATGCCATCTTCCTCATTAAAATCTGGTTTTGAATATAGTTCGTCCTTTAATTTTTCTACTTCAATCAACCTTTCATAACCCATTAGCACGGTTTTTAAAACTGTATACTCATCACAAGCGTTTTGGTTTTGTTTCAAAACACTCATACGCTCTCCTGGTGTTATAGTAACTTCACCTTTATTTGGTTCAATTTCACCTGTTAATATTTTTAAAAAAGTTGACTTTCCCGCTCCGTTTGCTCCAATTATTCCATAACAGTTGCCTTTTGTAAACTTTAAGTTAACCTCTTTAAATAAAACTCTGCTACCAAACTGCAAAGTCACATTGCTTACATTAATCATATTTTCTCCTATTTTCCAAGTATTCTAACATACCTACCTTTTTATTTCAAGTTAAAATAACAGTTTAATTTTAAACAAAGTTCATTTGTTTATCATTTTTATTGAAATAAAAAATAAAATTTCATCGAAACTTTCAAAACGTTTAGAATGTTTTACACATACAAAAAAGTATGTACTCTTTTGCTTAAACGCAAAAGAGATGTAATTTTTGGTTTAGTTTTCGCAAGAAAAAATCGGTTTCCCCCATATTTTACGCAAGGAACATACGTGTTTTGTTCCTTATGTAAATTTTTTAATCCTGCCAAAAATTTATTAATTGTTGGTATTTCCTTGATAACTAAAAAATACAAAAGGAGTTTCTGTTTTTAGCAGAAACTCCTTTATATTTTTTATGCAAATTGGACTAACTTTTAAAATGGTATTTTTTAATTTACTTTTTCCAAATAATATTTTCAAATGTACTTTCAAAATTTAGTCTAGGATTGCCATTTTCAGCATCAGTTTGATTAAACAAAGTATTGCTTCCAAATAAACCAGTTGCATCTTGAAGTAAATTAGTATATGTTTTAAATCCAGTTGAAACTGTTCCATTTGCATAAGGATTACTTAAATTTTCATTATAATAAACGTTTTCCGCAAATCCTTCAGCTGCCGTTAATTTACCAATTACTTGATATAATTGAATGCCTGATGTTGCGCCAAGACTAACATTAACATAAGAATTTTCAATTTTTCCACCTTGCGAATAACCAATTAATCCGCCAATGTTTGTTTCTTGCATTGTAGAATTAGAACTTACAGCAAAAGTGTTTGTGCTATAGCAATAAGATAAAGTTCCTTCATTATATGTTACAATTCCACCAACATATGATTTTCCAGATTTTTGATAGTTTATTGTGATACTTCCTTTGCTACCAGCAGATTTTATCAACGCGCCGCTATAGTTGCTTACTGCAATTCCACCAACATATATTTCTGTTGCTGTTATGCTAATATTTCCATTATTTTTTACATTTTCAATAGTGCCATTGTTATAAATTGCAATTGACGCATATTGGATAGTTTTATCGTTTGTTGTGTTTTCTTCAATAATTGAAACATTATAGTTGTTTATAACATCTTTAATTGTACCATTGTTTTTGTTCGTTACAAAAGTAAAGTAAACATTTAAGTCGTTTGTTTTTAAAGTGATAGTTTTTCCAGTTTCACCTATGTTTATATTGGAAATCGTTCCATCATTTTGTTGACAAATTGCACTAATATAAGCAGATGCAGCACCGCCATAGAACACACCTTTTTCTTCGTCAGTAGTTATGTTAATATACAATTTGAAGTTTTCAACAACAGCATTTCCACCTAAAGTATTAAATATTGATATAGATGAGAAATCAGTTGTATCATAAATATGATTATAATTTAAAGTGATTGTATAGTAATCTCCATTGAAATTTCCTTTAAAGGTAGCGTTTGTAATATTTAACGTATCATTTTTGTTCTTTTCACCGTCTATAGTAAGTGTAATATGATTATTTAATTTAAAGAAATATTTAGTTGCACTTGCAATTGTTTTTTGATCTTCTAGTTGCAAATTATCGTTTGTGTCGTAAGTTCCAAATATATATTCATTATTTTTTACATCTTTACTTAATCTATATTTAATGTTGTTAAATTGTGTACTATTTGAAATTATATATGGATCTGATGCTGTACCTTTACCGCTTGCAAACAATGCAAATTCAACAGCTTCTTCATATGTATTATAATTAGAGATAAAATTATCTGTGGTTGTATTTGACACCATAACTGCTACTGAAACTGTATGTTTTCCAATTATAAAAGGTTCATATTTTTCATCACCTATTTCAGCAAATATTATATAAACTTCTTTAATTTCTTTGCCATTAGCATCAGTGTAAGTCACTTCATCTTTAATTTTATATCTATAACTTTTCCAGTTTGTACTTGTAGTATATTTGTCCCAAGTAAATATGTTTTCCTCGGCATCATATTTTAAGCCTGTGACAATTTTTGGTCTTGAAATCTCTTTGTTGGAAGTCCAAGCTGAAGAAATGTAATTATCTTCTGTTGGAATTACTCTTATTTTGAGTACAACAACGTAATCATTTTCATAATCAAATGATATATTGTCGATAATTAGATATTCGGTATTTGTGGTTTCTGTATATTCTAAATTTCCAACTGTAAAACTAATTTCATATTTATAAGATTTTCCGTCAATTTTGTTTATACCTTTTGACCAATCAATTTTTAAATAGCTATTATCGGTCAGACTTATTTCTATTTTTGACTCGTCAATTGTTTCAAATTGGTGAATGTTTGTTTGCTCTACAGGATATGAATGAACAAAATTGTCATTTGAATTGCCAGTGGCAATTGCAAATATGTTAACTGTTATTGAGTCGGTAGTTTTGATATTGTCAAAAACGACATCTTCAAAATAATAACGTTCAGCAATAGCATCATAATTAGATGAAGGAACTTTTTTTGTTACTGCAGACAAATCGCTTCTATCATTTACTGTAAACACAAGTTTAAATTGGAAATCACTTTCATCTATGTTATCAAGATTTGTATATGTCCAAGATATTTTGCCTTCCTTAACTTGAATGTTTTCTACTTGTTCAAATTTAAAGAAGTTTGTGCTTGCAAGGTTTTCATCTTTGTTTGTTCGACTAATCACATAGTAAACTTTCTCACCATCTTCTTGGATATCAGTTATTTCTGTTTTTCCCTCATATAAAGCTTGTATTTCAACATCATAATAACCATAAGCCTTTAATTCTTCTTTGTTGTTTGTGTCAAAAGTTGTATTGTCGATGTAATAAATATTTTTATCACCTCTTTTAGAGAAATTATCAAGTTTATAAAATGTTAATTTATAACGTCCTGTTGAATAATTTGGAACAAATTTTATTATTCCATCTTCAAAAGTAATTGATTGTATACTTTGAACTCGTTGAGCATAAGTCTTTGCGCTCATATCAGAATTGACATAAGTTTTTGAATTCTCTGAAAGTGATTCATTCTTTTCTGTGCCTATAGCCATAATAAAGTAATGACATATGCCTGGATAATTGGTAATAGGTTCAAAATAAGTATCGGAAGTAATATAGAGATCAGGGTCTGGTTCTTCTCTTTCATAATAAGTATAAACATAATACTTTGAGGCATTATTTACTTTTTCCCAAGTAAATACACCATTTTGAATGTTAAACCCATTAATATTGTTATAGATAGAAGGTAATTTAGTGATTGTGCCTATATTAGTATTTTTACCTGACATAATAAACTTTTCACTATTTTTAATGTTTGCGTCAATTAGTCCGCACGCTTGTATTGATACGCTATAATCTATGCTATGTGCGAGCTCTTTACCTAGCCAAGATTGCTTATCTCCGTCAAGTTTAACATCGACTGATTTTTCCTCTGCGTCAACTATGTATGTCACTTGATACTTTGATGCGTACTCTTGAGTAGCCCAATAAATTATACCTTCTTTAATATAAGCTTTAATAGGGTCTAATATTTGAACATTTATTACATTTGATAATTTTCCATTAAAGGCATTATCATTTCCTTTAACAATAACATAGAGTTTGCTATAATCGCTGGTTAATATTCCACTTTCAATAAGATACGTCAAGTCAAAAGAAAGTTCTTCAGAATTGTTCAAGTTTGCAGTGCTTGTTGTAGCAAGTTCAACCTCTTCATCCATACCATATTCTTCGTTAAATTTAACACCAATTAAACCATATGCAATTTCACTTGAATAATATGATGTATTAACATTAACATTACTGAAAGTTAAAGTGTATTTGCCGTCTTTTGCATTTGCCACAATGTTTGGAGCACTTGCGACATATTTATATTTTTCGCTTATTTCCACAAAGTTTGAAGAGAATTTTGCAATTATATTATCATCTTCTTGTGTTATGCCGCTGCCAATCAAACTAACACTCACTTTGTATTCACCTACTGGAAGAGTGCTTGCAAATTTATCAAATCCGAATCTTGTTGATGCAAAGCCACCAAGCAAATAGTAATATCTTAAACTTTTAATATTTTTAATTATATCATTTAAATCATTACCCTTGTAATTTTCTTTGATGATTTTTACTATTCTGTCAAACTGCTCATCTGAAATATATACAAAATTATAAAAATCGTCAATGTAAACATAACTTGATGACGAGGTACCTGCTTTTGGTGAAAATTTTACCCTAATTTTTTGAGCGAAGAATGAATCAAAATCTGCTTCAAAAGGAGTTGTGATTTTTTGACTAAATAACAACTTAATCCAATCCGTATCAGAAAGTTCCCAAAAGAGAGAACCATTTTGGAAGGTTGGCGGATTAGGTTCCGTAACTTTTGCGAGTTTAACAATTTGTTCGTTATTATCTTTGTCAAACGCAGTCATTAAGGTAATATTTCCCGCTATAATGCTTACGTCTTGAGAGTTGATTGCTCTAATTCCAAAACCATCATATGTTTTACCAGATTCGAGTTCTTCCATTTTTATTTGGTTGCTTGAATCGGTTAGCGATTTGAAATAGATATTATTAAGATATGAATAATAAATATTTGCACTTTGCACTGAGTTGAATTGGATGTATGGCTCGTTTGCATTGTCAGAAGATTGCCCTAAACTAATAGACACATTATCAAGTTTTGTAACTTTTGTGCTGGTGCTAAACTCATTGGTCAAATACGCTTTCCCACTTGAATTAATTGATGTACCTAATTGCATAAAACTAATTGTATGACTTCCCACGCTCCAACTTCCATCACTATCTAATGTGAAGAAGTTGTCAGAAATAATTTGTAATTTATCATCAATTTTTAAGATGTAACCATTGTTTGCTTCAGTATTTCGAGTCCATTCTGCAATTGTTGTTGTGTAGTCAGTTTGACTTCCATTAGTTTTTGGATTACTCAAACTTATCTCGCTAGCATTCTTCAAGTTTGACACTATAATATAATTTTGTTGACTGCTACCAACATTTATTGTTGCATAATCAGAGTAAACAAAGTTTGCTTCATCTGTTTGAACGTAAATTTTTATGTACAATTGTGAATAACTTTTTAATTTATTATTTAATTCACTGCAAGCAAAATAATTATTTATTTCTTCATTTGGATAATATTGTGCTTTTGATAAGTTAAAAGATGAAAGAATTGTGCTAAATGAATCATTTTCAAACACATCAACAACATACTTAGATGCCTTATCAATTGTAGTAAATTTAAAATATCCATTTTCAATTGTTAAATCAGATAGGGTTGGAAGTTTTGTAACTGTGTATGAAACTGAATTTACACTATCTAAGATTATTTCACTTGAAATTTCATTGTCAGATACATTACCCAATGCTCTAACTGTGATTAAGTGTTCTCCACTGTTTGATTCTTTTAAGTACTCTTTTAAATTTTGGTTGTAACCTGTTTTATAACTTCCGTCAATTCCAACTTTGTAATCAGTTGCGTTGGTTATTGCATTCCATACAACCGCACCGTTTTCAGTTTTCATTGATGTGACTTTATCAAGTTTTGTGCCACTTATTGTTATAATTTTGCTATTTATATATTGTCCTTTAATGTCACCAATTGCTTGAACTTTAAATGTCCAATTGCTTGATAGTTTTTCAAGTATTTCATCTGTGATTAACAAATCAACATTTTCAGAACCCGTTATTGTTTCTTGTCCCAACATCAAACTCCAATTGCTTGAGTTTAAATTATAGTTGGTTGCTTTAAAGTGTATGCCGTCATTTTCTCTTACAAAACGTAAGTTGGTTAAAGGTGATAAAACCGTTGTAGATTTTTCTGCTATGAATGAATTTAAGTAATTGTTTCCACCATTTTGTGCTTGCAAAGATAAAGTCAATGTGTTTGAAGTGCTTAAGTCAATTTCACAAGCGTTGCCACTTTCATCTGTGTATGAAAATTCTGTTGGCAAATACCATACAAATTTATTGTTGTTGTCCTTTTCAATATTTACTTTTTTGTTTATAACAACTTTTCCGTCTATTTTCCCGGTTACAAATATTTCTGTGTTTTGTGGGTAGATTTCATAATTTTCTAATATAATTCTATCATTTGAAATTACAAAATTTGGAACATCTAGCCTTGTCATTTTTAACTCGGCATAACTTGAAAGAACAGTTGTTGCATCACCTACTGCATAAAATTTAATTACTATGTCACCAGAGAAATCACCTTTTAAGTTTGTTGCAAAAAAGTCGGTGGAAGTTATGTCGTTTCCGTATTTATTATTGTCAGTAATAACATCACTATCTGAATTATTAAAACTATATGAAACATAGTACTTACTAGCTTGTGTGTCCTTTGACCAAGAAATAATGCCTTCCTTATTCATTTTTAAGTTTTTGATTGATTCAAGTCTAACAATTGTTTTTGTTTCGCTATATGATGAATTTATAGAATCATTGTTTCCAATAGTTTTAACTCGCAAAGTCCATTCGCCTGCTTCTTTAAATAACTTATTGTCCTTTGATATTGAATAAGCACCGTTGGTTGTTATTATTTCTGTTTGACCATTGTGACATATTTCAACTTCATATTCTTTGATCGAAACGTCTGATGTGTCTTGAGTCCAAGAAATGCTTAATTCGTCTTGTTTAATTTCATCGGTTGCTGTCACTTTAATGTTTGTTGGAGCGTTTATTATTTTAAGCAAAAGTGATTCTGAATAATTTGAAGTTAAGTAATTTAGGCTTTCTGTTGTTGCAACAAAATCTTTAACTACTTTTTGCAATTTTACGCTTTTTTTGCCGTTTAAAGTTTTAAAAATATTTTGATATTCTTCACTAGTTAAATCAATTGATGTGATTGAACTTGCAAACTCTTTAATTACTTCTTCTTCAGACTCGTTAAAGAACTTAATTACAACTGTATAATCTACTCCTAGAGTTTCATCCTTGTTCCAAGAAAGAACATTGTCGTTTACATTAAGGTTTACATCACCTCCAAGTCTAATAAATTCAAAACTGCTCTCCTTGCTATCTAAATAGAATGTGTATGGATTTACATTTTCTGAAGCAATATATTTTACCTTAACATTTATAGTTTTATTTCCAAAACCAGAAAGGCTTGAAATTTTTTGACCGTTGTTTGTTATGGATATTTCTTTAGCTCCAGTTTGATTTTCTATTTCCAATGTTTCATTGGCAATCACTTTTATTTGTTTGGCTGGAATCAATCTGTTTAAAGTGAAAATGTATGCTGTAATCTCATCATTTAAGTTTTCGTTTAAAGAACACGTAAATTGTGAAGTTGTACTGCCTTCTGTTACGTCAAAATCAGATGAGTTTAATACTGCATTTGGATTTAAACCAATTTCCTTATCCCTAGAGTAAAGTGAATAGTTTGCATTTTGTTTTGGATTGAAGGATACATTGATTTTTTCATCTTGTTCTGCCACATTTAGGCCTATTTCCTCATCGGCGAATTTTATTGTTAAGCCTGAAGATGTCCCGCTTAAATAATAATTAGATAAACCGCCTTCATCCCCGCTTACAAAATTTCCATTTTCGTATTTACCAGCAATATCTCCTTTAAAATTGTCAAGTGTGATTGTAGCGTAAGCCTTAACACCTGCAATTAAATCGAACTTATAATTGTTAATTAAATCACTATAATTAAAATCAAACGAATCTTCCACTTTTATTTGTATAGTTAATTGATTTTCGCCTTGTTTGATTTGAATATATTTTGTGTTTACTTGCGATACTTTATCAAAATGCCAAGATACTTTTGTGCCTTTTAGTGAAATTTCTGCCTTCGCTCTTTTCAATGTAAATTCTGCATAGTCACTATCTAAATAATAAGTATTATTATAATTTGTTAAATTAGAAATAAATTTTACTTTAACATTGTAAACATCTTGAATATTTGTTTTTAAATTGTTTGTTTGCTCGTCATTAATTAAAATTTGCGTTTCTTTTATGGCTACATCACTATGTTCAACTGAAACTATTTCATCTTTTGAAACATTAAAATTGGTTGGTGCAGTTAATTTTTTTGCAGTCAACTTTAAAGAGTCACTTTGTGTATTGTATGGGTTGATGGTGTTTATAGCATAAATTTCAAACTTATATTCTAAGTTATTTTCACCAGTACCTGCTAAATTTAAGCATTTTGTAATTGGAATAATTAAATTTGAAGAAGAAGAATGTTCCTCTTCTGTAATTTTGTCACCACCAAGCAAAACAATGTATTTATTTGCATTAGCAACAGGTGTAATGTTTAAAACATACTCATTATTTTCTGTGTCAATTTTTGCGTTTATTGTTTCAATTTTTTTGTAATTTTCAAAATCTATACTTTCACAAGACATATTATTTATATACAAAACATCAGCACTGTCATTTATGTGGGTTGTACAAACTTTTATTGAGTAAAAACCAGCTGGAAGATATGAATAATCAAAATTAAGGTTTTTGGTTGTACCATTTAATTGATTTTCACCAGTTATTTCATATTTGTAAATAATGTTTTGCAAGGTTGATTCTGGATTTTCCCAAGCAATTTGTGTTCCATTGTCTTTTAGTGTTACACTTTTTAATTTTTTAACATTTAATATTGTTTTACTATCCAAAACATAATAGTTATCCTTGTCCTCACCCGAAGCGGTCACCACAATTTGATAATCTCCCGCACTCGCAAAAATGTCACTTACAAGTCCGTATTCACCATTGTCATTTGTAAGAGTGGTTGATATATTGTTGTAAATTTTTTCAACCGTAACCATTTTTGCATTTTCCAAAACAATTCCTGAAATTTGATATTTATTTTCATCAGTTACTCTTTGGGTCAAGTTTTGCATTTTTGGCAATTGTTCCACTACAATTTCATTACTTACGTCTGAATTTAATTGTTTGTTATTTTTTGCTTTATTTATTAATGTAAAACTATAAATACCTGCATTTTCAAAATTAAAGGCAAATTCCCCTGAATTTGAAATATTTTCTTCTTTTAAAACTTCGCCATTTAACTTAATTTGCAAACTTAAATTATAGTTATTAGTTATATCAAAATCTGTAACTAGTATTTTTTTAGTTGCCTTATCAAATTGAATGGTTTGTTTTTTTAGTTTGTATATTTCACCAGTATCTGATTTATTGCTATTTAAAAAATGTTTGCTTGTGTCAAATATACCATTGTTTTCATTATCACCAATTGCACTGATTTTTACTTTATAATCCCCTTCCAAAATTCCTTGAACATTGTAAGTATAATCAGCACCATTGTAATAAATTTTTTGTTCTTTAATTAAGGTTTCGTTTGTATTGTTTACTTTGAAAAGTTCTATATTGTAATATGTAACGCCTTTTTGTTCATCGCGCCAAGTTATGTTTCCACCGTTTGTTTGAAGAATTGGCGAATTTAAACGAGTTAGGTTTAATGTTTCACTGTATGAACCAAAGACATTATCACTTGAATTGTCGCCAACACTTAAAACAGAAATGCTGTAACTTTTTTCGTCAGATAAATCTAAACTATAACTTTTGCTTACAATTTTTTCGCTTAAAACGCCATTTTTCTTTACAACAAATGAAGTTCCATCACCTTCCCAAGTTACTTGGTTGTTGACTGCGTCATATTTGACATTTTTTGGAGCAGGAAGTTTTGTAAATGTATATTCTTCGCTTTCCTGAGATTGTTTGATACCTGCCCTAGCCATACTTAACACTTTAATTTTATACTCGCCAGATTCAGTAATTTTTATAGAAGTGCTATTTACAATTTTTTCTTGCAAAGGCTCATTGTTTTTTGTGATAATTATTTTAAAATTGTTAGCAATAATTTTTCCAGCATATACATTATCCCATTCTAGTGAACTTGTTGTTTCGTTAAAATGTATGTTTGTTGGTGCAGAAAAAGAAACTGACGTTCCAAAAACTTTAATTTCAATAAAGCCATCATATCCATTTGCTTTTAAAATTGCAGTGCCTTCCTTTTCACCTGAAATAAGTGTTTGCCTTGGAGAAACAACCACAATATCATTGTCACTACTTTCAAACTTAACATCATTTAGTGAGATATTTTCAACAGTAACAAAATCCTTTATTTCAATCTCCTGATTTGTTGCCATTGCAATTTGCGTTTCGTTGAATACAACTTTTCCAATTTGATTGTTGCAAGCAGACATAAAAAATGCACTCGCTACAAATGCGACAAAAATAAAACACAATTTTAAACTTCTTTTTTTCATAACTTCCTCTTTAAAGTAGTAAACTTAAATTTAAAGCAAAACACTAATTGTTCTAGAAATATTTTAACACTTTTTATAGACATTTATCAAACAAATTTTTACTAAAAATATATTATTAATATATATTTCGATAGAAAATGCTGAAAAAAACTTAAAAAAAATAAAAATAATTTAAATTTATAGATACAATATTACAATAACTTATAAATAAATATCTTTTAAAATGCTATGTTTTAGACACAAAAATCAAAAAATAAGGAAAAAATCTATTTTTTTAGAAATTTCCCTTATTTTTTACCTATTTTTTAGGAATTAATTAATTATTTTCAATTTTTTGTTTTTGATAATATATTGCTATATTTTCATCTTTTTCAAGTGGGTCCGACAGATTTGGATTTTGGTTGGCAATTATTTCTGTTGGTATTTTTAATCCTTTTGCAATATCCCAAAATGTTTGACCTGATTTTGCAAAATAGATTTCTAAAGCACTATCTCTTTCAGGTAATTTTCCGAGCGACTCAGTTTTTGTTACCATACAAACTTTATCCTTTGTTGAAACATTTATAAATGCTTTTGCTTTTGCATCAAAGTAAATTTCTCTACCTCTTTTTACCATTACATCAACATCACATAATGTGACATATGGCTCTAAAATAACATCTGATTTTAAGTTTACTTTTTTATCTAAAACATATGGGATTTCAATTTCAACAGACTGAATATTTCCTAATTCGTCATTTAAATAAACAACATTTGCAGTTACTATTCCTTCCACATACAATGTTTCGTCTTGTAAATAACAATTGCTAATTGAATTGCAAACATTGGCAGTAGCAAGGTATTTATCTACTCTTGGGTCATTTTCAGTTAAAACTACATTTCCTTCAATTTTGCCTTCAATCATTTCAGGCTCTTGTATATTGTATGTTGGGAACTCGCCTTGCTCTATCGATAAAACGTCTTCTGTTGAATATATGTCAATTATTGATAAAACTTTGTTGCAAATATAAGTGTTGTAACAAACCAAAAGTGGAACAGAAACATCAATAACTGTTTCCCCGTCTTCCTTTTCTTCCAATTCTACTTGAACATTTTCGTGAATTATATGAGCAAATATATCTACATCGTTATCCTTATTTACTCCATCAGCTTCTATTTCTTGTTTGAAATTTTTTGCTATTGTAATTGTTTGCAATTCAGGAATTTCTTGATTATTTGCGTATAAAACTTTTGCATATAAGTCGCCCTCAATTGAAACAAAATTTGTCCCTACGCTATAGTCTTTAATAACGTAGTCAACATTTGTCATCAAAACTTTTTTTACACCGTCTTTTACACTTGTTTGTAAATTTTCTTGAAATTTATCACAATTTTGTTTGTCAAATGCGATAATTTGTTGCTCAACTTGCTTTACATATGTTCCAGTTTTAGATTCTTTTAAGTAATTTACATCAACATTCTTTACAACTACAGCGTCAAAATTTAAAGTTGTTAAAACTTTAATTTGATTGTTTTGCAATTTATCAATCTGCGAAGCAACAACATTTGCGTTAATGTTGAGTTTGGAATTTACATCAATGTTTTCATTTTTTAATTTATATGTAAAAGGACTTATTGCAGTTTGATTATTTAAACTTCCATCTACGCAAAGATATACAACATTTACAACTACATTTCCAGTTATATTGCATTCACCGTTTAATGTTTCTATTGGTGTTGTGACGTCAACATCTGCACTTACTGACAACACTTTTTGCGCTTCGTCTTCGCCATTTATCGATATATTGTTTTCTATTGCCATTTGCTCGCTAGCGATTTTGTATTTATTTAATACAGGCATATTTTCGTAAATATTTTCCATAAAACCTCCAATTGTTAAAATATTGTATTTTTGATATTTATGATTTATGACAATTTAAACAAATTTGATAAATGATTATTTATCTTTCAAAAACCTTAGCCACAATTATTGTCATGTCGTCTTTTGTTATATTTTTGTTTTGCGTAATTACTTTATTTAAAATTGCTTCAGCCATTTCTTGAGGATTATTAGTCGCTATGTTGTTTATAAAATCTTGCAAAATCTCTGTATTTTTAAATCCATCAGTGATTCCATCTGTCATCATTATAATTTTATCGCCACTTGTTAAATATACTTGTTCGTTTTTTGTTTCTGCGTTTTGAATAATGCCAAGTGGCAATGCTCCTATTTGAATAGCAGAAGTGGTTTCTTTATGTTTTATAAAACTTTCTGGTGCACCCATTTTGATAAAATCTCCCGTGCCCTCACGTACATCCAAAACACACAGGTCAAGTGCTGAAAAAATCTCATCCTTGCCTAAACTTAAAAGTTTATTTACACTATTTATTATAATTTCTTTATCAAAACCTGCTTTGTAGAAATTTTCTAGTAAACCTATTGCCGTACTGCTTGTTTGTTCCGCTTTTACTCCACTCCCCATTCCATCACATAAAGCAAATAAGTATTTTCCATCATTTATCTTTATAATTGAATAAGCATCTCCACTAACTAGTGAACCAGTTTTTGTTTTTGTCGCAACACCAAAAATGCAATCAAATTTTGGTGCAGACTTTAAGGTTAAAATTTGCCAGCCTGCTCTGCTACTACTCACCTCATCACAAACTTCCATTTTATATCCACAAACTCTGCTTACAACTTTTGCCACGCTGGCTTTTAATCTATCTTCCTTTCTGACTGCAAGTGTAACTGACATTATTTGGTTTCTATCCTCAAACACTAAAGCATCTGAACAAATAATATTGTTGTAAGTTAATTCATCAATAATTTTCTTCTCTTTACCCTTTTCAAAATTAACACCCGAGTTTACTTCTAAACTTAAATCTTTCATAATGTTTGAAACGCCATAAAGTTGTTCAGCAAGCAAGACTTTACTTGCATCTATATTGTTCATAAGACCTGCATAATTTTTGTATTGACCAATTAAATCATTTATGGTTGTTACAAGTAGGTTTAGCCTATCACACTTCCCTGCAAATAATGTTGGAACATCCAAAAGATTGACCTTTCCTTTTTCAAAACCTATGTCTATCATTTTTTGCAAGTTTAAGATTGTATCTGTTTCATTAATTCTGTAGCATTTATTTTTATTTGGGCAATCAGAACACGTTTTTATTTTCAATTCATTATAAACTAATTGTTTTGAACTTTGACTTACCAAACCTCCTGAAATCATTCCTCTAAAAACCTTATTCATTTCAGCAAACACATCGGATAGTTCTGTCAGTCTACGATATAAAAGTTCTCTATTTCTATTAATAACACTGCCTTGTGTTAAACTGCACAAAGTTTCTTGAAATTGACTATTTATTCCATCAAGCATTTTTGTTGGAAATACAATAAATGCTAAAAGTGCAACAAGCAAAGGTACAAAATTTAGAGGATTATAAGTTAAATAAAAATTAAAGTAAAATCCACAAATAACCTCAGCCATCAAAAGCGCCACACACGATATGTATTTGTTTTTTGTCCTAAAGGCACTTACACTTAGCCCATATAAAACGAATACACAAAGATAAGTTGGATTGTTTGCATACAATAAACTACCCACACCCATTGCAAGACACGCTAGAATTGCGGTTTGAACATCTGACACATATCCTAGAAATAAAATAAATAATGCTCCAAAAAATTTTATTAGATATATATCAAAAAATGAAATTGACATCAGTCCACAAAACACACTGATTCCAAAAGCAAAAGCACAGATTTTTTCTAAAACCGTTAATTTGCCACCCACTCCTCTAATACAAATACTTTCAAAAAATTTCATTGTGGAAAATGTAAATATCAATCCAAAAAGTAATTCTATGAAAGTAATGTATATGTTTGATTTTAAAAAATATATTTCAATGAAAACTTTAGGAATATTAGCAATAAGAGCATAAATTAAAATGTTTATGTACTTCATTGGCTTTTTAATTTTATAGTGTATTCCATATATAATAAGAATTAAAACTACAAAAATGGCATTTTCTAAAAGTCCATAAATGGAAAAATTAGACAAATAACCCGCCAGCAAAAATTCTACACTTAAAACAAGAATATTTTGATTGCACCAAAGTAGAGCAAAAAATATGCCAAATGTAAACGGATTAAACAGTCCGTTTATTTTTGCCAAACTAACTACATAAAACAAGCCCAAAAATACTAGATACTTAAAAAATATAAATAATCTATTACTATTAAAATTTTTTGTATTTTCCATATAACATTTCCTTTTATTTAAGTATAGATGCAATAAAAGGAAACATAAAAAAAGAAATGTGACTTGTTTTGTCACATTTACAATTTTAAAAATGAATAATGTTTTTAGTAGTGGGAAGTATCTTATTTTTTTGAAAAATATTAATTTCAATGTTAAATGCAATTATTACCTTTTCAAAAAGAACCGCCCTCTCTCCTTTTTTAGCAAAATGAGATTAATTTATCAATCTCAAAAATTTATTTGTTTTAAATTATTGACGTTAGTTTGTTGAAATTAGGATATATTTTAACCCAATTATTCTTTATTGTCTTGTGTGTCGGATTTAACATTTTTTGAAAGCAAATCCCTTATATCTTTTAATATATATTCTGTTGAATTTTCCAATTCTTCCTGTTGTTTTACTTTTTTTAATTCCTCTTCTTCCTGTAATTTCTTTAATTCTAATTCGTGTTTTTCAGTTAAATATGCTTTAACTGCTTCTTTATCTTTTAAAGAAATACCTCTTTCTTTTAACACTTTTTTATCTTCTTTTGTAATGGTATTTTTTTCAATATCATTAAGTGCTTTTTCGCGTGCTTGTCTGAAAAGTTGATTACTTTTCATTGCCACTTTCATTATGACAAACAATGTCATCGCTATAATGAAAAAGTTTAAAACTGCGGTTATAAATGCACCCCAATCAATGTATATACTATTTGCTAAGTCAACAGTCCCATCACTATTTGTTGCTTTTTTTAAAAAAGTAAAAGCTGAAGCCAAGCCTTCTTCCGCCCCTCCAAGCGATAAAACCCAGTTGATTAATGGCATTATAATTTTATCTGTTAATGCTTTCACAATGGCAGAAAAGGCATTACCTATAATAACACCTATTGCTAAATCAATAATATTTCCTTTACTTATAAATTTTTTAAAGTCTTGAAAAAATTTTTTCATTAGTTTTTATATCTCCTTATTACCTTTTGACGTAAACGTGTGTAATCCACTGTACTTAGTTTGCCCGAATCTTTAAGCTCTTCCAGTTGCATAATTTTTTTAATAAGTTCCTTTGCTTTTGGATCCTTTTCAGGTAATATGGTTTGATTGTTTTGTTTAACTTTTTGTTCCACTGGTTTATTATCAGTTTTTGGTTCATACGCACTAGTATAAAAGTATATACTAGGCATTATTTTTATTTTTGAAGATTTATGAGCCATTCCTAAAATAAACCAAATTAATGAAAAGCCACAAACTAAAGCACCAACATACGCCACAATGGTTTCCTTTAAAGTAATTAAGTTGACACCTAAAGATGTTTTTGCCATTTTGATAAATTCTGGACCAATAGTGTCAAAATTGTTTTCAATATTACCATAATCTTTTGTCAAAATTACTACCCCAGTAACAAATAAAGCAAAAATTATAAAAATAAGTACACACACAACAATTCCACATATCATTCTTTTTGTTGAAGAATTTTTGAAATTGTACATAGATGAAGAAAGAATAAAAATGATTAATGCAAACACTAAAACCGCAAGCGAAACTCCTATACAAAGAGAACTATTGCCTTGGTTTTGAAAAAAACCACTAATACCACCTTGACTTAAAAATTCATAAGGGATTATAAAAACACCTAAAAATAAATAAAAATATTTTGCTAAATCTGAATCAAAACTAAAATTACAATATATACTTAAACCCAATGAAACAAACGACACCACCATTAGCAATGTCATCAATATATTTAAAAGAGTTTTTGCGACTTTTACACTTTTATTTTTCATATAAATTATAATATCACAAAAAAATAAAACTAACAAATGAATTGACAAAAATATAAAAGTATTGTAACATTTTTACATTAGAGGTTAAATATGGATACAAGGTTTGGCAGTAATGCAACTATAATTTGGTCAGATAAAAAAAGAATTTTAGGAATGCCTATTTCATTTACAAAATATAGTTTGGTTGTAAGTGATGAATGGGAAAAAATTTTTATTAAAACTGGAGTTTTGTCAACAACAATTGATGAACTTAATTTGTACAGAATTTATGATATTAAAATAACACAAAGTTTAGGGCAAAAAATGTTTAATGTTGGAACAATTTCACTTTATTCAAATGATGCAACAAATCCTACAACCGACTTAGTTAATATAAAAAACCCATACAAGGTTAGAAATTTACTTTCTGAACAAATTGAAAAATCACGCGATAGAAAAGGTGTTAGAGTTGGAGAATTTTATTAAAATATCACTTTAAAAACTGGCTAAATAATTATAGCCAGTTTTTTTTTCGAAACAATATTTAAGTTAATTTAAATTATTATTTTAAATTATATGCTAAAATTAATAAAAATTTAATGTTAAAATTATAAAATTAAATAATTTTGTAATTTTTTAATAAAAATCAATAAACAGTCAAGTTGCATTTTTATTAAAAGAAAATTTATATTCCCTAAATGCTAAATCTTTTCCACCACTTTTACAGATTCGTCATCCAAAACGCCAATTAGTTCATTTATAAGCAAATTGTTTGGATTAACCATTTTATTAATTTTAAATGCTTGATTTGTGTTTGTACATTTGCAAATAACAGGGCAGTCACCCGAATACATTGAAAGGATTAACATAATTTTGTTGTAAATTGCTGTGTTTTTTGTGTCAAATTTGATATACAAAGTTTTATTACTCTTTTTAGTTTCCTCTTTTTGCTCTAAATCCTTATCTTTCCAAAAAACAATATGGTCAACTGTAACTATTGGTGTTTCACCATCTCTAATTGAAAGCTTCCCCTTTGCTGTCAACATACAATCTTCAATTATTTTATCCTTGTATCTATCATAAATAGCGGGAAACAGCATAAGTTCCAATGTACCATATAAATCTTCTAGTTTAATAATACACATTTCCTTATTGCCATTTTTTGTGTAAACTTTTTTAATTTCTGTTACAAGTCCACCACAAGTAACACTCATCCCGTCCGTGATGTTAGACGCATAAGTTATTTCCTGTTCCTGTTCGCCGTCATCTATAATGTCATCTTGTTCAGCGTCACTTTCCGCCGTTAACATTTCACTTGTCAAATTGAAATCATCAAAATACTCCAAATAATCATCTAGTGGATGGCCAGACAAGTATATACCAAGCACATCCTTTTCAAATTTCAATTTTGCATTTTTGCTAAACTCTTTTATGTCAGGTATTTTTATTGTATCAAATTCTGCAATATCTTTACTTTGTTCTTGAGGACCAAATGCGTCAAAAATAGAAAATTGTCCAGTCGCTTTTGATTTACGGTCTTTTACAACTTTGTCAATCATAATATCGTAAACAGCACAAAGTTGACTTCTTGAATATCCAAAACAATCAAACGCACCGCCAAATATTAAACTTTCTAAACACTTTTTATTTAATACTTGTTGGTCAGAACGAGATATAAAATCTTGAAAATTTTTATATTTTCCATTTTTTTCTCGCTCGTCAATTATAAGTTGAATAACACCTACACCAACTCCTTTAAGTCCACTAAGTCCATATCTAATACCACCATTTTCTACGCTGAAAAATGCTTTAGATTTATTAATGTCAGGTGGATAAATGTTATATTTTTCTTTTTTTGCGTAAGTGATGTAATGTTTAATTTCATCCGCATTGTTTATTCTGTTATTTATTACTGCTGTTAAAAGTTCAACCTCGTGATAGCACTTTAAATATGCAGTTTGGAATGTTAAAAACGCATAAGCTGCCGCGTGAGATTTGTTAAACGCGTAAGAGGCGAATGCTTCCATTTGTCCAAAAACGTCTTCGGCTATTTCTTTAGGAACACCAAGTTTAACCGCTCCGGGGATTGATTTTTTGCCAGCGGGGTCTTCCCAACCATTGATGAATTTTTCCTTTTCAAAAACCATTTGGTCTTTTTTCTTTTTACCCATTATACGTCTAACATTGTCTGCTTGACCTAAACTATATCCCCCCATTGCTTGACACACTTGCATAACTTGCTCTTGATAAACAATTACGCCATAAGTTACGTTTAAAATTGGCTCTAGACAAGGGTGTGCGTAAGTTACAAGAGAAGGATTATGTTTATTTTGAACATATTTTGGAATATATGCCATAGGTCCCGGTCTATATAGGGAAACACCCGCAATGATATCTTCTAGGCAGTCCGGTTTTAATTCTTTCATAAATTTTTTAAAACCGCCACTTTCCAATTGGAATACAGCTTCGGTTCTACCTTCACCAAGCATTTTGTATACATCTGGATTATTATAATCCATATCTTTACTATAAAAATCTATTTCAATACCTTTATCTTCCTTTACATATTGACAAGCCTTGTCAATATCGGTCAAGGTTCTAAGACCTAAAAAGTCCATTTTTAAAAGTCCTAAATGCTCTAGGTCAATCATTGAATACTGAGTTGAAATATCCTCACCGTTTCGCATAAGGGGAACATAAGTATCAACTGCGTGAGGAGCAATTAAAATACCACAAGCGTGAGTTGACATATTCCTTGGCATTCCCTCAAGCTTTATAGCAATATCAATTACTTTACGAAGCATATCATCTTCTTCATATATTCTTTTTAACTCAGGGATTATATATTTTTCATTTTCAGGTTTTCCTGTTTTTCCAAAATAATATTTTAAAACAGGAGGCTTTTTGATTCCATCTGGAAGTTTTGCTGGAATAAGTTTACTTAATTTGTCCGCCATTGCATATGGAACTTTTAAAACTCTTGCAACATCTCTAATTGCATTTTTAGCAGCCATAGTTCCAAATGTACCAATTGAGGCAACATTTTCTGGAGAATATTTTTGCTTTACGTATTCAATTATATCTGCACGTTTATCAAAGTCAAAGTCCACGTCAAAATCGGGCATTGACACACGTTCTTTATTAATGAAACGTTCAAAAAATAAATCATATTTAAGCGGGTCAACAAGTGTTATGGAAATTGCATAGGCAACAATACTTCCTGCTCCAGAGCCACGCCCCGGACCTACTGAAATGCCGTGTGTCCTTGCGTGATGAACATAATCCCAAACGACAAGAAAGTATTCAACAAAGCCTTGTTCGTTTATTATTGTAAGTTCTTTTTCTGCTCTATCAATAATTTCTTGTGTTAATGGTTCGCCATATTTTTTCTTTAACCCATCATAAGTCATTTCTCGCAAAAATTGGTAGTTGTCCTTTCCGTCAGGGGCTTGATAGTATGGGATAAAGTTTTCATTTGCTGGTAAAACATATTTTGAATCAATGCCTCGTATATCCCCATGAGCTTTATTTCTGATAACTACATCGCATTTATCAGCAATTTCATTAGTTATGTCAAGCGCTCTTTCATATCCGGGAAGAGCCTCAAGCATTTCTTCATATGTTTTATAATAAAACTCCTGTGTAGAAAACTTCATTCTGGTAGGGTCATCTATTGTTTTTTGCATTTGCACACACAAAAGTACATCCTGTATTTCCGCATCTTCCTTTTTTAAATAATGCACGTCATTTGTTGCAACAAGTTCAATTCCTGTTTCCTTGCTCATTTTGTCAAGTGCATTTAAAACTTTTATCTGTTCTGGAATACCATGGTTTTGAATTTCCAAATAAAAATCGCCGTCTGCAAAATAACTGCTAAGTTCCAAAGCAAACTTTTTTGCTTCTTCATATTTGTCTTCCAAAATAAGTTGAGGAATGTGCCCCGCTAAACAAGCCGATAAACATATTAATCCATTTGAATGTTCTTTAAGCGCTTTATAGTCAATTCTTGGTTTATAATAATAACCTTCTTTGGCTGCAATGCCTGAAAGTTTTAATAAATTTTGATAACCTTCATTATTTTTAGCCAAAAGAACTATATGTCCTATATCTCCCTTGCCCGTTTTGTTAAAGCGGTCGTGACAAATATAAAATTCGCAACCAATTATTGGTTTTATGCCTGCTTTCAAACAACCCTCATATAGTTTTAAAGCACCATACATATTTCCGTGGTCCGTTACGGCTACTGCCTTATATCCACGTTTTACCGCCTCATCTATAACATCTTCAATTTTTGTCGCACCATCAAGTAAACTATATTCTGTATGCAAATGTAAATGTACAAATGGTTTCATTATTTATTTCCCTTTATCTTTTTTGCTAGTTTTAATATTTTTTGAAATCTATGATTTAAAGCACTTTTTGTCATAGGATGTTTTGTGAGTTTAAGAAGTTCCTCCAAACTTTCTTCTGTGTTTGCAAGACGCAAAAGTGCCACTTCTTGAATATCTTCAGGCAAATTGTATAATCCAACATTTTCGTCTAAAACTTTAATAGCCTCAAGTTGATTAAAACTAGCATTTAAAGTTTTACTATAATTTGAAACATAACAATTGTTTTGACGATTAACCTTGTTTCTAACTTGTCTTGTCACGATTTCATTTTGGAGTTTTAAAACGGCATCACTTGCACCCATTAAAGCAAGTACATTGCTAACTTCCTCCGCATCCTTTACATAAAGCACATATAAATTTTTTCGTTTAGTCAATTTTGCTAAAATATCAAATTGAGCCATAATATTTGAAATCTCGTGTAGCAAACTATAATTTTTACTACTAAATTCAATATGATAGCCCGTTGTGGTTCTGCCATTTTCGTCAATTCTTATACTACTTGTGCCACAACCTAAAAACACGCCCGATGTAAAACCCTTTAGTCCATCTTCATTTTCTATAATATTGTAATCAAAATTTTCGCTTGTAATTAGTTTGCCGTTATTTTCAATTAATATTTTTGTGTCTAAAAGTAATTGTTTTGCGATATCTTTTTTGATTTCAATTTTATAGTACTGCGTTTGCCCTATTTTAAAATTTTCGTCCATTGTTACAGCATCACTAATATATCTGCTGGAAATTAAATTGTTAATAGTTTCAAATAAAAAACTTAAATCTGTTGAAAAATAAAAATCACAAACATTGTCATCTTGAATTTTATACTCTGCTGACGAGCTGGCAAGTCCGCATAAAAAAGCGAGTGAAGATTTTTCACTCTTAAATCCATTATTTAAAATTTCTTTTTTTACTTCTTTTGAAAAACTCATAACAACCTTTAAAATATTTTTTGCAAATTATTTTATAATAATTTAAGTTGAAAAATAGCAATTTATTCATTATAAAATTCAAACAAAAATCTTTTGTTACGCATTAAAAATGAATATCTCTAAAATTAGGACGTTTACCTAAATTAACAATATTTTTTTCTGGAATATTGTATTTTATAACAAAGTTCATCCCGTTTCTGACATCGCCAACTTTTTCTGGAACGTGAGCGTCACTATTTAAAATAAATTGTGTGTCATATTTTAAAAGAGTTTCAATATCTCCTCTAGTAAAAGCAATACGTTTACCATTTAGTTCTATAAACACATTTTTCTCTCGAGCAAGGCGAGCAATCTCCCCCACATTAACGGGCATTCCAACTCCAAGGTGAGTTATTATGTTTATTGGCTGTTTTTCTATTGCTTTTAAAACACAAATTGTATTTCTCTCAATTTGCGCTTTTGTGTAAAAGTGTAAATTGTTAGGCAAAAACAACTTTGCAAAATCCTTTAAAGAATTTGCTTTTGCAAGTTTATGATAGCCAACATTTACAATGTTTAAAAAATCTAAATCCTTTTTAACTATGCCAATTTTGCCATCTAAAGATGTGAAATTTTCCTCAATTCCAAACAAGATATTCACTCCTGTTGCCTTTTTTGCTTTTTCAATATCCATAATTATATTATCAATTTGATTTCTTTTAACTCCAAAAGTTTTATGGCTAAATCCGTGGTCAGTTATGGCAATCTCTTTTAAACCCTTACTTTTTGCAACCATTGCATTGTCCAGCACACTACCTTTGCCGTGACTATAAGGTGTGTGTGTGTGATAATCGCCATAAATAACCATTTTATTATTCTCCTACAAAAATTATTTCTTCCTCCAAACTCAAATTAAATTCATTTTTTACTTTTTCTTTAACAAAACTAACTGCATTTGCAACATCATCACTTGTTGCATTGTTTTTATTGATGAAAAAATTTGCGTGTTTGGTGCTAATTTCTACATCACCTATTTTAACACCTTTTAACCCCAGTTTGTCAATATATTTTCCTGCACTCTCCCCATTTTTACGTTTAAAAACACTCCCAGCATTTAAAGTTCCATATGGTTGAGAATTAATTCTTTTAGATAAAATTTCTTGTTGCCTTTGTTTTATTATTTCACTTTGTTCTTTTTTTAATTTAAAAGTTGCCTTTAGCACAACATATCCATTATTTAAAAGGCTAGTTTTTCTATATGAAAAATTTATTTGCTCTTTTTTTAAATATGAAATTTTGTTCCCTTTTAAAACCAACACCGATTTAATAACATCCTTCATTTCACCATTAAAAGCACCACAATTCATAACGGTTGCCCCGCCCACCGTTCCGGGAATTCCATAACTAAACTCTAATCCACTAAGTCCAATCTTTTCACAAATTTGATTAACATAAAACAAACTTGCACCAGCATAACAGGTCAAAGTATTGTCTTTAATTAAAATCCTATTCAGTATTTTTAAACATATAATGACACCATTATATCCTTTAGAACTGAAAATTAAATTCGTTCCATTGCCAATAATAAAATATTTGATTTTTAGTTTAGTCAAAAAACACACCAATTTTTTGACTTGCCTTACACTTTTTGGAAAACAAATATAGTCCGCACTGCCACCTATTTTTATACTACAATATTGTTTTAAATCTTGATTTTTTTCACAGTTACATATTTTTGATAATTTTTTATATATATTCATAGTAATTTTTATGAATTTTTAATAAAAAAAGACAAAATTTTAATTTTTTTGTCTTTTTTTGTTAATTTTTTCAATTTTTTAAAATAAATTTTAAAAATAATTATGATAATTTAAAAATTAAATATATTTTTGTTTAAAATTTTTATGCTCCCTCTAGTAACATTTTGTCGGCTACTAAAGCAATAAATTCACCATTTGTTGGTTTTTCATTGCTTGTGTAAACTT
>ERZ808275.269-NODE-269-length-24803-cov-7.201269_pt1 | contig 24803 bp, 18 predicted proteins | sample MGYA00520894_ERZ808275 | MGnify/ENA primary metagenome ERZ808275 (study PRJEB31516, sample SAMN03275598) | gut metagenome | biome: mammalia-associated habitat; material: feces | host: Papio cynocephalus | place: Kenya | collected 2012-08-03 ...
AGAAACGAAGGTTCTCAAGCAAGAGAGCCTCGCCTGGCTTCAAGGCAGCAGCCTCTGCGTCAGCGTTACCACAGTCCTTAGCGAACTTAACCTCTACACCAAGGTTGGCAGATACGTTCTTTACAATCTGAGAAAGAGAAAGCTCTGGTTTAACCTTGCCCTTTGGCTTGCCCATGTGGCTCATCATGATAAGAGCACCACCATCAGCGAGTACCTTCTTCAATGTAGGGAGGGCACCCTTGATACGAGTCTCGTCTGTTACATTACCATTCTCATCCAATGGCACGTTGAAATCAACGCGTACGATTGCCTTGTGACCGGCAAAGTTAAAATTCTCAATTTTCATTTTACCTAAATTTTATTTTAGTTGTTATTACTTAATTCTACTTTGCATGGATACTGCACAACTTCGCATCGGATGGGCTTTAGGGGAGCTTGCCTCCGCTCATTATGATTGTCCTGCTGAAACTGTAGGCAAAAATAGTAATTTTATTTCATTCTACCAAATTATTGGCTGTGATTTATCAATATTTTATGATATTCACAGCCAATCTGTAATATGGAGTTTGCAAAAGCCCCTACTTATTCGTTCATCAAGAAGTTCTTGAACGAAGCGAAGTCCTTCGTCATTTCGATGCTCTGCTTCTTGCCCTTCATGAACTCGGCAAGGCGGGCTGGTATCTCGATGTCAGAACCGAGGATGCTATCTACTTTCTCCTTGAACTTGGCTGGGTGGGCGGTCTCCAAGAATACACCTACCTCGTCTGGCTTCAACTGCTCTTTTAAGGCTCTGTAACCGCAAGCTCCGTGAGGATCAAGCACATACTTCGTGTCGTTGTAGCATTGCTTCATGGTCTCGGCTATCTGCTCGTCCTTGTAAGTGGCACCGCTGATGTAAGCTGTGATGGCTTCATGGTCGCCCTTGTAGAGGTCGTAGATACGAGCGAAGTTGCTTGGGTCGCCTACGTCCATGGCGTTGGCGATGGTCGCCTTGCTTGGCTGTGGATTGTACTTGCCTGTCTGGAGGTAGTTGTAGAAGATGTCGTTGGCGTTGTTGGCGGCGATGAAGCGGTGGATAGGCAAGCCCATCTCATGACCGAACAAACCGGCGGTGATGTTGCCGAAGTTGCCGCTTGGTACGCAGATGACCAACTTGTCTGCCAAACCCTTCTCCTTCATGCGAGCATAAGCGTTGAAATAGTAGAATGCCTGTGGCAAGAAGCGAGCCACGTTGATGGAGTTGGCTGAGGTCAACTTCATGTGCTTGTTCAGTTCCTCGTCCATGAAGGCTGACTTCACGAGTGCCTGGCAGTCGTCGAACACACCATCTACCTCCAAGGCTGTGATGTTCTGACCGAGTGTAGTGAACTGGCTCTCCTGAATCTTGCTCACCTTTCCCTTTGGATAGAGCACATAGACGTGGATGCCATCGACACCGAGGAAACCGTTGGCAACGGCAGAACCGGTGTCACCCGATGTGGCAACGAGCACGTTGACTTCCTCCTTGCCTTCTTGGCGAACGAAGTATTGCAACAGGCGAGCCATGAAACGAGCACCTACATCCTTGAAGGCGAGGGTAGGACCATGGAACAACTCCAATGAGTAGATGTTTGGTTCTACTTCTACGACAGGACAGTCGAATGCCAACGTGTCATAGACGATCTTCTTCAATGAGTCAGCATCGACATCCTCGCCGAAGAAAGCATCAGCTACCTTGTAAGCTATCTCCTGGAAAGAGAGTTTCTCGATGTTGTCGAAGAAGTCCTGTGGCAACTTCTTGATGATTTCTGGCATGTAGAGACCACGGTCTTCAGCCAAACCCTTGACTACCGCCTTGTGAAGGTCGGCGATAGGTGCTTTCTTATTTGTTGAATAGTATTTCATAATTTTAAATGAAGAGTGAAGAACGAAGAGTGAAGAATCCTCTTGTTCCTCGGGTTAAACTTTTTAAGTGAAGAGTGAAGAACGAAGAGTGAAGAATCCTCTTGTCCTTCGATTTGTTATGAGTGAAAGTAGGATGAGTAAAGAGTGGAATACAAGCACTAAAGCATTTGAATTCTTCACTCTTCACTCTTCGTTCTTCACTCTACAGACATAAACGTATTCATGAACTCTTGCAGTTGTATCAAGCCGTAGCTGCCACGAACGCAACTTACCTCGTCGTATTTCTCTACGTCGTCGGCCTCGATGCCTGGATAATAAATCAGGAATGGCACTGGCTCCTTGACGTGAGTACGAATCTCGACAGGAGTAGGGTGGTCGGGGAGAACTGCGATGCAAACTGGCTCGTCCCACTTCGATACCTCGTCGTAGATAGGCTTGATGAGTCGGCTGTCAAGGTTCTCGATGGTCTTGAGCTTCAGCTCCAGGTCGCCATCATGACCAGCCTCGTCGCTTGCCTCCACGTGAACATATACGAAGTCGTCGCCCTCTTTCAAGGCTTGGATGGCAGCTTGCGCCTTGCCCTCATAGTTGGTGTTGGCAAGACCTGTAGCACCTTCCACGATGATGTTTCTCAAACCAGCGTAATGACCGATGCCACGAATCAAATCGACAGCAGAGATGACAGAGCCACGCTTGATTTGAGGGTACATCTGTGAGAGAGTCAACATATGAGGGCGATAACCACCGCCCCAAGGCCAGATGAGATTTGCCATACGTTCGCCACGCTCCTTGCGAGCCACGTTGAACGGATGGTTCTCCAATAACTCTTGGCTCTCCAAAATCAATTGGTTGAGCAGGTCGGCTGTGTCACGGGCGGAAATGTGACCTTCCTCGGTAGTATCTGGCATGATAGGCTTAACCAACAAAGGCTTCCACTCCTCGTTAGGATGGTCGTGAGGTGGAGCGCAGTCGATGTGCTTGTTGCCATGGTGAACCACCAAGAGGTGGCGGTATTGGATGCCCGTGACAAATTCCACGTCAGGATATTTCTTGCCCAAGGTCTCGTTGAGGTACTTGATGAGTACATCGGCATCCTCGGTTTCCAAGTTTCCACCGTTGTGGGTGATAATCTTGCCATCCTGTACATTGATGATGTTGCAACGCAACGCCAAGTCTGTTGGCTTCAACTCATAACCGATGCTCGCAGCCTCCAAAGGACCGCGACCCTCATACACTTCGTTCTGGTCGTAGCCCATGATAGAGCTGTTGGCAACCTCGGAGCCAGGGTGGAATCCGTCAGGAACAGTAACTAAGCGACCTGTCTTGCCGTTCTTGGCAAGCATGTCCATATAGGGTTTGTTGGCGTATTGCAGGAGGGTCTTGCCACCCAGTCTCTCCACTGGGTGGTCGGCCATGCCGTCGCCAAGTATAATGATGTGCTTCATAATTGTTATCCTTTTATTGGTTAGATGTTTGCGATACTCATGATGTTGGCGAAGACACCGGCAGCCGTCACGCTGGCACCGGCACCGTATCCTTGGATCATCATAGGATACTCCTTGTATCGCTCGGTAGTCAGCATCACGATGTTGTTGCTTCCCTCCAAGTTGTAGAATGGATGCTCAGGACCCACAGCCTTCAAGCCGATGCTGGTCTTGCCGCCGTCGAGTGTAGCCACGAAGCGCCAGCGCTTGTGCTCCAAGTCGAGTGTCTTGCGCTTTGCCTCGAAGTCTGCGTCCAATTCAGGAAGACGCTTCCAGAAGTCCTCCAAGCTTCCCTCGAAGAAATCGTCGGGAACGAAGAGGTTTTTCTCCACATCTTCTTGCTCCACACGATAGCCAGCCTCACGAGAGAGGATGACGAGCTTGCGAAGTACATCCATGCCGCTCAGGTCGATGCGTGGGTCAGGCTCGCTGTAGCCCTTCTCCTTGGCAAGACGCACGGTCTCGGAGAATGGAACGACGCTGGAGATGGCATTGAAGATGAAGTTGAGCGTACCAGACAGAACTGCCTCAATCTTCAGAATCTTGTCACCCGAGTTGCGGAGGTCGTTGATGGTTCCGATGATAGGAAGACCCGCACCTACGTTGGTCTCGAAGCGGAACACCACGCCACGCTGGATGGCTGTCTTCTTCAAGCGCTCGTAGTTCTCGTATTCGCTGGAAGCCGCAATCTTGTTGGCTGCGATGATGCTCACGTTGTGCTCCAAGAGGCTCTGGTAGAGGGATGCCACTTCCTTGCTGGCGGTACAATCCACGAATACGCTGTTGAAGATGTTCATGCCGAGTATCTTCTCACGCAATGAGTCGTTGGTGCTTGGCTCGGATGCCTTCAACTGCTCGCGGTAGTTGTCGAGGTCGAGACCATCACGGTCGAAGATGGCATTGTGAGAAGAAGCGATGCCCACCACGTTGAGCTTGAGCTTGTTGCGCTCCTTCAGTTCCTCGTACTGGTTCTTGATTTGCTCGATGAGCTTGCCGCCCACGGTACCCACACCGCAGATAAAGAGGTTGAGCACCTTGTATTCAGAGAGGAAGAAGCTATCGTGCAACACGTTGAGTGACTTTCTCAGGTAGTCGCTCTTCACGACGAAGGAGATGTTGGTCTCGGAAGCACCCTGTGCACAAGCAATCACGGAGATACCGCTACGGCCGAGCGTACCGAAGAGCTTACCAGCGATACCGGCTGCATGCTTCATGTTCTCACCCACGATGGCGATGGTGGCAAGACCACCCTCGGCGTGCATTGGGAACATCGCACCGTCTGCAATCTCGTTCTTGAACTCCTCGTTCAACACACGTACAGCCTCATCCACATCCTGTTCACGAACACCGATGGAGGTGGAGTTCTCAGAAGAAGCCTGTGAAACCATGAACACAGAGATGCCCTCGTTGGCAAGAGCGGTGAAGATACGGCGGTTCACACCGATGACACCGACCATCGAAAGACCTGTAACTGTAATAAGTGCTGTTCCGTTGATAGAAGAGATACCCTTGATAGGTTTGGAGTCGCCATCAATCTTGTTCTTGATGATGGTGCCAGGGGCATCCGGGTTGAAGGTGTTCTTGACCTTGATAGGAATATTTTTGATACAAACTGGGTAGATGGTAGGAGGGTAGATGACCTTTGCGCCAAAGTTGCAAAGCTCCATCGCCTCGACATAGCTCAGTTCGTTGATAGTGTAAGCAGATTTGATGACACGAGGGTCGGCAGTCATGAAGCCATCCACATCGGTCCAGATTTCGAGCACTTCGGCATCGAGAGCAGCGGCGATGATGGCAGCGGTGTAGTCGCTACCGCCACGACCGAGGTTGGTAGTACGCTCAGTGTTCTTGTCGCGGCTGATAAAACCCGGAACGAGAGAGATGCGAGGCAGGTCAGCGAAGGTCTCTTTCACCAGTCGGTTGGTCAACTCGCTGTCGAGGGTATGCTTGCCCTTACCGTGCAGGCGTTCCGTCTTGATGAAGTTGCGGGAGTCAAACCACTTGGCGCCACGAATCAGTGTGGCAACGATCTTCGAGCTGAGCCTTTCGCCATAGCTCACGATGGCATCCTGTGTCTTCTCGCTTAAATCGTGGATGAGATACACACCGAAGTAGATGCTCTTCAACTGCTCGAAGAGTGCATCGACCGATTTGAACAAGTTTTCTCTGTCGGAGGTGTCGGTGATGATGGTATCAATCATCTTGTGGTGGCGATCAACCATGGCGTCGAATTCGACTCTCCACTGTTCATCACCCTTGAGGGCAAGCTGAGAGGTTTGCAAGAGTTTGTCGGTGATACCGCCAAGTGCGCTCACGACAACCACTACACTCTGTTTCTTGGCCTCATTTTCAACGATACGTTTTAAGCTGAGGATGCTTTTTACGGAACCAACAGATGTTCCGCCGAATTTTAATACTTTCATGTGTTATTGAATTTTTACGTTGGTAATGTAGTGCCACTCCCGAAACAACTGGGCTGAGGCAGAACTTGGTGGCAAAAATACTGCTTTTCTATCAAACTGCCAAGAGAAATGCGAAAAAAGTGTCTTTTTGTTGGTAAATTTGTTGTGTCGGCAGGATATTTCTTGCATAAATTCGACGTTTACATTAAATATATGGGAAAATCTGTAAGTCATTTCGTTAGTCGAGTTATGTTGCTGGGAACGCTCGGCAGATGAAGAACGTGAAGATGATGAAGAACGTGAACCCTATGGACAGGTTTCGCCATGCAAATTTTCATGGAGAAATATTTTGGAATATCAAGAATTTGTATTATCTTTGCAGCGATATTCGTTAGAAAAAGTGTGTGCTTTTTGGGGTTATTCGTAAGATAAAATGTGTATAATGCTGGAATATTCGTCAGAAAAAGTGCGTGCTTTTATGAATTATTCATTAGAAAAAGTGTGGATTATGAGAAGATATATTTATCGACAACTCTTGGAATGGAAAGAAAAGCCTAATCGTAAGCCATTGATAATCAATGGTGCAAGACAGGTTGGAAAAACCTACATCTTGCAAGAGTTTGGAAAAAGAGAATATGAGAAGTTTGTTTTCTTTAGCTTAGATCGAGACTCAAAGGCAAGGGAGGTATTTGAAAAAGGTGGAACGACCTCCGATATTCTGATAGCATTGTCTGCCATCAGCGATGTGGATATCACGCCAAATGATACCCTGGTGGTGCTTGATGAGATTCAAGATTGTCCAAAAGCCCTTGAGACCTTGAAGTACTTCTGTGAGGATGCACCTGATATTCATGTCGTCGTGGCAGGTTCGCTGCTTGGTGTGTCTTTGCATCATGGAGTGTCCTATCCTGTGGGCAAGGTAGAGGAGTTGCGTCTTTATCCCATGACATTTTTGGAGTTCTTGGAAGCTATGGGCAAGGATAAGTTGGTGAACGTGCTGACCAACAGGAATTGGACTGTTATGGGTATGATGGAAACGGAATTGATAGGGTTGCTGCGGCAATATTATTATGTGGGTGGAATGCCAGCTGCCGTCCTAGCTTATGTGGAACAAAAAGGACTGCAAGAAGTTAGGAATATTCAACGCCAAATCATCCGAGATTATCGACGCGATTTCTCCAAGCATGCTCCAAGTCGGGAGGTGCCTCGCATCAATATGGTGTGGGATTGCATACCTGCCCAACTTGCCAAAGAAAACAAGAAGTTTATCTATGGTGCAGTAAGGAAAAGTGCCAGGGCTGCCGATTTCGAGCTTGCCATTCAATGGCTGATAGATGCAGGATTGGCATACAAGGTGCCGAGAGTAAATAGCCCTAAGCTACCTTTGAAATTTTATGAAGACCAGAACGCCTTTAAACTTTTCATGCTTGATGTCGGATTGATGGGAGCCATGGCTGAAGTCTCGTCTGAGTCTATGCTTGTTGGTGACAGCATATTTTCCGAATATAAGGGGGCTTTCACCGAATTGTATGTCTTCACCCAATTGTTGACCTTGGAGCTTCCACTGTATTATCATTCGGTAGATAATTCTACGATTGAGATAGATTTCCTCACCCAGTGGCATGACAAGGTTGTTCCCATCGAGGTCAAGGCGGAAGTAAATGTGAAGGCAAAGTCACTGCGTACTTTCATAGATAATAATCCAGAATTGAAGGGTGTAAGATATTCCATGCTATCCTACAAAGATCAGGGTTGGATGGTGAATATTCCTCTTTATGCCTGCCTGGTATCGTTTAGCTAGGTAAGGGGAGAAGAATGGAAAGATAGTTTTGTATTTTAATAAAGATAGCTTTGTATTTTAATTAACGAAGAATATGGCAAGAGCAACAGGACCCATACATTATTTAGAGCATACCACTCCCATGAAAGGCGAGAGTGGCAAATACACCATTCATCCGATGTTCGTGAAGAACGACACCATTGACATGGAGGAGATGAAAGACATTCTGAAACGTCATAGCTTGATGAATCCCAATGTCTTCGAGCAGGCGATAGAGACGGCGGATGATGAAATCATTCGAGCCTTGCGAGAGGGCAATGAGGTCAGGTTGGGCGATATGTTTGTCGTTCGCCCGAAGCTCAGACTGCTTCGTCGCAAAGACGAGAACGGCAATGAGGTGAAGAAGGAATATCATGAGGGAGATTTGATTCCTGCCAACGAGGTGGAGGTATGTGGCATCGAAGTACAACCTACCAAGGACTTTGTGAAGCGTTTCTTACAAGAGCGTCTGAAGTGCAGTCGCCAGTGGTGGGGTGTGAAGGCGCAGCCGAAGGAGGCGGACAAGGAGTTTGCCGACATCGTAGCCATTTGCGAGGAGCAAGGATATGTCACGGTGAAAGACTTGGTTAGGAAGTTTGGCGTGACCCGCTATCATGCCTGCAAGGTGCTTGATGGCATGTGCGAGGAACCAGATGCCAGGATGGTTTCTTCCAAGGAGGGACCTGTGAGATTATATCGCTTGCGTAAGAAGTAAATGGTTTCGAGAGTGTCAAGACATAGGATTGTGAGTTTGGGTAAGTAATATTTGAGGTACAAGAGCCTAAGACTGTAAGTGTGCTGACTATGCTCAGCAGCTCTGTCGAGCCTAGTCAGCAAGTCTGCCGACTATAGTCAGCAGAGCTGCTGAGCCTACTGGTCATACGCTGTTAGTCCGCAACATCAACCTCTATAGTTGCACGTCGTTATACTCTCATGTAGCGCAACTATGCACCCTATAGTTGCACGACTATACATATTATAGTTGTGCAACATGAAGACGTATAACCGTGGAACTTCAAGCATGATGCTGTACGACAATATTCAGAACGCAATCTTAGGAATATGAAAAGATTTGCTGAAGCATATCCGAATTTTCCAATTTGGCAAGTCCCACTTGCAAAATTAAAGGAACTGCCAATTTTGCAAGCGACACTTGCAGAATTAAAGAATGAAGGCAAGGAGTTTGTGCAAGTACCGCTTGCACAAATATCTTGGTACCACCATATTTCACTGTTGTCTAAGGTAAAAGACGAAGCAGAACGTATCTAAAGAATAACTTTATTCAAGTTTCGCAAGTAACCAAATCGCCCTTACAGGGCGCCCTTATCCCATCCAACTACCTAGGGCGTTGCCCTGGGCTTGGTGCTTTTGGACCTTCGGCCCGAATCCATAACTATTTGCGAAACTTCAGTAACTTTACTGAGGAAGAGCTAGTAGCTGATATAGTTATTTCCAAAATGGAAACAACTGTCAGGCGTAACGTATTGACTCTGATTTCGATAAATAGATACGTGGATTGCTTGATGAGGCCTAAAGCGAAAAGCCAGTTTGAAAACAACCATTGAGTAATGGGATATGTTGCAGTGATAAGCATCGTATCCCATTTGTTTTCTTCATTTTATACAAATTTGAAGCCAAAATCGAAAATAATTCCATAGAAAAGCACGTAATTCAGAAAATATTATTATTTTTGCAGTTGCATTCATCTTGCAGGAAGCCCGAAGGGCTGAGCGGGTGGGTGTGACTTTTATTAGAATGGAGCGTTTGCTTACGCTCATCTGCGACTACTCGTAAACTTCGCAACTTTACCTTTAGTTGGACGTAGATGTGGCAATGGTGAATGCTCACGGTAGGTGTATTGTATCCTGCTGCGGATTGTCATATATGTACCATTATCTTGCATGATATGGTATAACCTTATGGTATATTCGTATGTGGAATTAATATATACCACAACGTGGGCTTTCTGCATTGTCCGTCTCTTCAACTAGGGCAATGCGAAGGCCTTCGAGTAGTGGGATGGGCAAGTGAAGAATCCCACGTTTTCTGTTTTGTGGAGGTCTTAATCACATGAACATGAATTTTTCTGATACTTGGGTGATTCTGTCAGAGTAAAAGTAATAGAACAACAATATGCCTTCACCTTTCGCTAAAGTTATATGGAATAAGTATGAAGCGGCTTTGCTTGTGGACACTTATGAGAAAGTGGCCAAGGGTGAATTGGTGCGCAAAGATGCTATTTCCAAGTTGTCAAAACGCCTTCGCTATCGTATGATAAAGAATGGTATAGAGGTAAATGAAAAATACAGAAACGAAAATGGTATTCAGTTGCAATTGTCCATCATGGAATATATTTTGACAGATGGTGAAAAAGGATTGGCTAATCATTCTCAATTGTTTGAGGAAATAGCTAAACTCTCAAAAGATAATCATAATGATTTTGCTTTATTGTTAGATGAGGCTATTCGTATGTATCCAGAACCATTGGAAGATGAAAGAATGCAACCTGCGGCGACTTCGGAATTTATAGCAAACATTGTGGAAGAATCTGTTCCACAAGAAAACCGAATAGTTGATAATGTCAAGGAAGTGCTATCTAAAACTTTTCCAAAGGGTATGCGTTTAAGTTCGCCAATTGATAAAAGACGTTTCCGTAAATCTTATGAAGAGTTGATAGGAGATAACATAGGAATGAATGATGAGGATTTATCTCGTGTTTTGACTTCTTGTGGTATAGAGTCTGATGGCAAAATATATGTTGCTACAGATTTGATTCCTTCAGATTTGCAAGAAGAGATAGTTTCATTTATCAATGCTTCTTTTGACTCTGGCAAAGACTATGTTTTCTATGAAAGTCTTTTTAGACATTTCAAAGAACAATTGCTCGACACGCCGGTGGCAAACGTTACTTTACTACGTACTTGGTTGCAGTATAAATATGAGAAAGGAATATTCTTTGATAAGGAATATATGGCTTCTGATCGTTTTGTAGAGATCGATATAGATAAAGAAGTCATATCGTATATGCGTGAGCAATGGCAAGTGAAAAGTGAAGAAGATGTTGTTCGTGACTTAGGTTATTTGCCAGAAGCCGCAGTAAGAAATGCTTTCAATCGCAATCAGAATATTCTGATTGCGGCTACACGTGGTATGCGATTCCATATAGATAAGTTTGAGATAAGTGAAGAGGAAATAAATGACATAATATTTATCATCAACTCTACAATAGAGAAGTTCCAGTTTATGGGCGCTGATGAACTTTTTGATAATATTCGGCAAAGACTTCCGAAAGTAATTGCAAATAATTCTGATATTCCAGAACTGGGTATTAGAAAAGCATTGGCTGTTAGATTAGCAGATAAATTTGATTTTAATAATGCGGTTATTAGCAAGAAGGGAGAGAAACTTTCTGCACGAGAGGCTTTGTTGGCTTTTGCAAAAAGCCATGAGAAGTTTACTTTGGAAGAAATTGATAATTTAGCACAATCTTTAGGTGCTGTGGTTAATTATCATCTCAAGCCATTATTGGAATATTCCATTCGCATAAATGAAGAGGAATTTGTCGCAAGAGATAAAGTACATTTTAATGTGGAAAGTATAGATAAGTATCTTTCAAAGCAAATTGATCATAAGGTGTATTCGATTCCGCTTAAAAGCATATGCAACTTTGCTACATTTCCAGAATGTAATTATCCATGGACACCACGTTTGCTTGAAAGTTACTTGTTGACAGAAAGTAATAAGTTCTCTCTGTATTTGAGTGACTATTTAAACAAAAATTCTGTCTGTGGGGTCGTGTCATATAAACTTCAAGATATGACATTCAACTTTTTGATGGAAGTGGCTTTGGCTCGTAGCAATGTAAAACTGCAGAAAAAAGAAGCTTTGGATTATCTCGCAACTGAAGGCTATATTGTACAGCGAAGGAATTCTGATATAGAGGAAATTCTTGAAGTTGCAAAATTAATTAGAGAAGATAAGGTAAAACAATAAAATATAACGAATTATGTATTCATATACTTGGGATATAGAAACAGGTGGTTTTTTACTGAATAGCACACCATTGCAATTCAGTAAGGAACCACGTCCTGTATATAGCAAGGAACTTGATATACTGGGCTTCGATAAATACTGGAAATATGATAGAGATGATTCTGCTCCTTTGATGTGGGCAGAAGCCAACAACTATATTTATAAAGGTAGAATTGTTGCTGCAATGAAAGGAGGCTCTTTGGATAAAAAACCGGAAATCAAGATTATCGAAGAACCAGAACCAATGGGTGCTGCATTGGAAAAAGTGAACATAGAAGAGATGGTTGAAAAAAATCGAGTGATCCTTCAAGCATTGGTTCAGCAAACTATCAAGCAAATCTACAATTCTTTTGTAAAGTATCGAAAAAAAGGAGTAGATGTCTTCTATGTGGCATTTAGTGGAGGAAAAGATAGCATCGTAACACTGGATCTTGTTCAGAAAGCATTGCCTCATAATAGTTTCAAAGTTTTATTTGGCGATACAGGTATGGAGTTTCCGGATACTTATGATACGGTTGACTTTATAGAAAGACAATGTAAAAAAAATGATATTTCTTTTATACGAGCAAAGTCAAAATACAAGCCAAGTGAGACGTGGGCGAAATTTGGCCCCCCTGCTACTGTTAATCGTTGGTGCTGTAGTGTACATAAAACGGCACCTCAAATATTGGCATTGAGAGAAGCTACAGGAATACATGATTTCACAGGAATGGCCTTTATTGGTGTAAGAGCAAGTGAAAGTATTGCTAGAAGTGGATATGATTACATTAGTTTAGGTGAGAAGCATAAGGGGCAGTGGAGCTGCAATCCTATTTTAGATTGGAATTCGGCAGAATTATATGCATACATATATTCAGAAAGACTCTATTTAAATAAAGCATATACAAAAGGCAATAGACGAGCGGGTTGTTTAGTGTGTCCTAGAGCAGCAGAAAGAAGTGACTATTTTGCTCATGTGTGTTATCCAAATGAATTTGAACAATTGTTATTAGCTATTCGTAATGGATATGAAGGGCATTTTGCTTCAAAGGATGCATTGGATCAATTCGTTTCAAATGGTGGATGGAAAGCTCGTAAGAATGGACGAGATTTGAATATTCAATCTAATTATGAGGAGTTGGAAGAATCTGGCAAATTGATAGTCAAGATAGCAAATCCTCGTACGGATTGGAAACAATGGATAAAAACCATCGGAATTTTGCAGCGTGACAAATCTCCATACTGTATTGAGACTCATTATGGTATGTATGATTTTGAAGTCGAAGAGTCTGGAGGAATATTGAAAGTCTTAATAGATTCGGCGATAGTAAAAACTGCACCAAATTTCATAAAGTTGTTTAAAAATGTTTTCCATAAGACAGCTATGTGTATACGATGTGGAGTTTGCGAGGCAGATTGTCATAATGGGGCAATTCACATGGATAATGGTGCTTTTTACATAGATGATACGTGTAAGCATTGTTCTATGTGCCATAAAGTAGAAAGAGGCTGTTTAGTTTTTAAATCATTAGAAAGACCAAAAGGAGTTTTAAATATGAATAAGAAAAATAAGAGTTTAAATTGCTATTCTCATCATGCGCCTAAGATGGATTGGTTTGTTCAATTCTTTAAGTATAAAGAAACGTTTGCAGAGAACCATTCTTTAGGAACAAATATGTTTGATTTCTTCAAGCGTTTCTTAAAGGATGCGGAGTTGATGAACAATAATGTAATGGGTAAGACTGCCATTACAATAGATAGAATAGGCTTAGATAGTAATGATGGGTGGGCTTTGATGTTGGCTAATCTTGTTTACTCTCCTCAATTGAATTGGTTCGTAAACAGATTGAATTTCAATGAGGTTGCTTCCAAAGAATATGTGATATCGACATTGGTCGAAGATGGAGCAAAAGAATCATGGGTATCTGATATTTGGAGTTCATTTTCACGTATTGCTGAGTTGCCTTTTGCCAATGTCGGTTTCGGACAGATGACAAAGGAAGGGAAAAAAGCTGTCTCTATAATGCGCACCCCTTGGTTATCTCCAGAGCCAAAGGTCATTCTATATAGCTTGTATAAGTTTGCTGAGGCTTGTGATGGATATTATCAGTTCTCAATGTCTCGTCTTTATGACAATAATGTAGAGAGTGATGGGGTTAGTCCTGCAAGAATATTTGGAATTGAGGAAGAGGAAATGAAGAAGATTCTTAAGGGATTGTCTATCAGATATCCTGAGTTTATCAGTGCAACATTTACTTTGGATCTTGATAATATCAATTTGAGAGAAGACAAAACAGCACAAAATGTACTTGATTTGTTCTAATGATGTAAGAAACTTGTAAATAGAAAATAATGGAGAATTATCGTAAATATTTCAATATAGATCCTGATTATTTCCCAGCAGTCAATGCAGATGTAATCAAGAAGGAACCAGACTTGTGGAAGAAATATTATCCACATGAAACTTTTGTGAAGCTTTTGAAGCAAACAGTTAGTGTCTTGGAACGTAAGCAGAAACTCAACATTTGGGTGGAAGGTGCATACGGTACAGGAAAGTCGCATGCAGTTCTTACGCTTAAACATTTGCTTGATGCGAACAATGAGGAGGTAGAGGCTTATTTCAATAAGTTTGGATTAGATAAGGATTTGTGTAACAAACTTGTGGCGGTAAAGTTACAAGGTAAGGTGGTTACTGTTCATCGTTATGGATCTTCAAATATCTATAGCGACAATGACCTATTCCTTGCTATGCAAGAAAGTATTGAAAAGGCTTTGAAAGATGCAGGGATAGATAATGCAGGACCTAATGCTTTGAAAGAAGGTATAGTTAAATATCTTTCTGATGAAGAGAATAAGCAAAGTTTTGGCGTTTACGTTGAAGGTAGCTATAAAGAGTTGTTTGGTGGTGAAAGTGTTGATGAAATAATTGAAAATCTTAAGGTGTATGAAGGTCAGTCCCTTCTCACATTGATGAATAAAATCTTCCGTGTTGCTAATGAGAAGAATATAAAAGCCTTTACTCTTGATAGTGAGACAATGGTGGCATGGATTACAGAAATTATTCACGCTAACAATCTAAAGGCTCTTGTCTTTATTTGGGATGAGTTTACCGAATATTTTAGCAATAATACGCATAGACTGACAGGATTCCAACGAATTTTGGATTTTAGCCAGACAGAGCCATTTTGTTTTATTCCTGTTACTCACCGAAGTGAAGCTGGTATTGATGATGCAGATGCAGATAAGCCAAAGATTCTTGGTCGTTTTATAAAACCAACATGTATTATTGAATTACCCGAGAACATGGCTTTTCAGTTGATGGGCGCAGCTATGCAAGTAACAAGCGATACTGTTGTGCAGCAAGAATGGAACGAAATATTATATGATTTGGAGGCACGAACAGTGAACTCTCGTAAGCGTATCAAACAGAGTGCAGGTATCGAGGACCAACAATTACGTGGAATTCTTCCAATTCATCCTTATGCTGCAAGTTTGTTGAAACATATTTCAGCTTCTTTTGCTAGTAATCAGCGTAGTATGTTCGATTTTATCAAGAACAACGGTAATGAAGACTTGAAGGGCTTTCAATGGTATATAGACAACTTTGGACCTTTTAGTGACAACCCATTTTTGACAGTGGATTTATTGTGGGGATTTTTCTATGATAATGGTAAGAATGATTTGTCTCAAAATATCCGTCAAATATTGGATCGTTATGTCAACTTGTCAAAGCAATTGGATGATGAAGAACAGAAAGTGTTGAAAGCTATCTTGTTGTTCCAGGCAATGTCGGAAAGTGCCAGCGATCAGATTGATATTTTTTTGCCAAATGAAAAGAACTTGGACTTGGCTTTTGAAGGAACTGATTTTGAAAGTGGTCAGGCGGTAAAATGTGCAGAAAAGTTGGTGCGAGATAAGGTAATATACAAGAAGACATTGAAGGATGGTTCTTTCTTGTATTCTATTCTGACTGGGGAAATGGATGCCAGTGAGATAGATAAGAAAAAAGTTGCGTATGAGAATAAAACGACTAGTACCATTATCAAGGATGGGCAATTGGATGATACTATAGAGATTCCTTACGATTTAAAGTTGCGCTTCAAGCTGGAGTATGCGGCTTGTACGGATTTTGACACTATAGCGAAGAAGTGCATTAACAATGCTGCTGATGACAATAGACATTTTTATATTGTATGTTGTCTGTCTAAAACTACGAGCGAAAGTATCTCAATGTCAAAGAAAATTGCGGAAATGCGTGAGAAAAATCCAGACAGTGAAGTTATCTTTATAGATTGTGGAAAGACACCTCTTGGCGAAGATAAATTTGAGGAGTGGGTTACAAATATGGCTACATCTACTTATTATACAGGTAAGGATAATAATCAGTCAACTCAATATCTCCGTTATGCGAATAGTATCTTGGCAGATTGGCGTAATAGAATTAAGCAAGGTCAGTTTGTGCTTTATACGAAGTCAAATCCATCTGGAGAAACATTTAATAGTTTGGATGTTTTAGGTGAAGAGTTACGTACTTTTGATAGGAAAAGATACCCTTTGGCTTTGGAATGTAACTACAAGTCAATTTCTAACTGGTGGTTGGTTAATAGTTTGGGCTCTGGTGTGGAATGTGGAGTGACTCAAGTTATAAAGAGTACATATAAAAGTAAAAATGCTCGTTTGGAAGACATGCTTCAGAATGCATTGGGAAAAGCAAATTATTGGACAGAGCATCCAGCTGATTGTATTTCTCGTGTCAAGATAGCTCTCAATGAATATATAGGTGACATCATGGAAAAAGATGGAAGAATCTCTATCCTCTCTATCTATGACTTTTTGAAAGGAGAACCCTATGGCTATTTGCCATGTAATATGACAGCCTTCTTTATGGGATTTCTTCTTAAGGAATATGTAGATGATAAGTATTCTTGGAGTGATGGCTTGTCAAGTGATAATATGTCTTTGGGCAAGATGAAAGAGATGATAGAAGAAGTCATCAAGCATGACAATACTCCTAACTCTCGTTATCGTGACAAATATATAGTTACAATGACTCCAGAAGAAAAGGCTTTCATAGAGGGAACTTCCATGGCTTTTGAGATAGCTAAGGTGAATTGCTCTTCTGTTGAGGCAGCTCGTGACCATATTCGTGCTAAGATGAAGCAAAGCTTATATTTCCCGATTTGGACTGTAGAAGAGGTTCTAAACGATGTGAAATTGCAGACTTCAGAAAGTGTCATTAGAGAACTTATCGGCGATTACCAAGACTTGGCAAATAATATAACAGGCAAGTCTGAAAGTGACATTGCCAATAGCATTGGACGTGAATTTATAAAAAATGCCAAAGCTGCGGAAGATTTGCATAATCTCTTTACTGAAGCAAACTGCAAGAATGGTATGCTTAAGTATCTTGTGGGTTATAGAGGAGGAGAGTTGCCAAAAATAGCTGAGGCTATAGGCGATGGTGGACAATATATCAACTGCTTGAAAAAGAAATTTGATGCGGGTGAGGCTAACTGGGTCTGGAAAAAAGAAACTGTCAATCAGCAGATTGATGCAGTAATCTTGGAATACCAGATTACGCAAAAAACAAGTGAACTGCTTGGTAGTTGCAAAAGCTATAGAGAGGCATTAAAGGCTTGGATTGATAAGATAGATAATGTAAAGCTTTCCTTTGAAACAATCAAGAATGATGTTGATGATTTGCTGCCATTACTGGGTGTTTTGAAAGAATTGAAACAACAAGGACATTTGGCTGAGAATAAGAAAGACATTTTCTTGGAACTGATGCAAGATTATGGCGATTTGTTTAACAAATTCTATACCACACAGTTTGAACTGTTTTGTAAGTCTTGTGAATTCTATCTTCAGAATCTTAATGATACTGATAAAGAAAAGGTCTTTGCAAAAATACAAAGTGGCTGTTTTACAGATGATAATGCAACCTTTAATAATAAGGTGGAAGATGTCGTCAATCAATATCGTAAGGAATTGGGGTCAATTCGTTTGAAGAACATTTGGAATGAGAAAACTCATACAGATAGTCCTCGAAAGTGGAGTGAGGTTAATAAAATGCCTATCCTTGCTATAATTCCTGACAATGAGTTGGCTGAGTGCCGAGCGATATTTGGCATCTTGTCAAATCCAAACCCTAATGATAAGGATATAAATAAGGCTTTAGCTTATCTTGAGCATTTTGCTCATTGGGCAGAATTAAATGATGAGGCTGCAAAAGATAATGCTTTCAAAGCACGATTCTTGGAGGACAAATCTGTACTGTTGCCAAATGTATCGGAAGTAAGAAAATATGTAGCTGATCATGTTTCTGATAGCCCTTATAACTGGATGGGAAATCCTATGGTAACAAAGGCAATAGATCAGTTTGCTGCTGCAAAGTATAATTCCGTAGGATGCGATTTGGCTATTCAGAAGATTGATTCTATGAATCCAGAAGATGTCAAGAAATATCTTAAGGAGTTGATAAAGAATAATATGAAGGTGGGACTCCAAATTATAAAAAATAACTAATGCTTTTTGCGTATGAAGTACGAAGAAGTTATAAATAGAGTCGATAGATACATAAAGTCGGACAAGCATCAGCCGATAATTGTAGATTTGCCTAATATCGAAATGTATAAGAGAATGTTGGGACATTATGATGTAGGATGCTATACAATAAATAATGCTTCCTCTTTTTGTATGGAGGAAGGACTACCTATTATGGACAAGCTGCAACATAGCTTGTCCATGATTGATAGTGTGCTTTTTTTGAATGGATTGTCTTGCTATTTGAAATTACAAGGAGAACAGGTTCTGCAAAATAACCTACGTAGTTTGTTAGATTTGTCTTTAGATGGAAAGTTGGTCGTTCTTACATTTAATTGCGCCAACGTACTTTCTAAAATGGATGCTCGATTATTGGCAGCAGGTAGAATTTCTATAGTAGATGGTGAACCAAGCTATCAGCCAACTTTGTGTTTCATAAGTCCAAAATTAGCAAATTCTGTACCTTATGGCATCAAGGGTATTAATCGTTTGCAGAATATGGCTACGTTCTTGGAAGAAAATAGTAATAATGTAAATGTAGTTACAGTCAGAACTAAAGCAGATTTTCCGAATTCTATGTTTGATATTGTAGAATATTCTTCAGAATATCAAGTATTAGCAGATTGGGATGCTGTTTTCTTGTCTCTTGGTTCTGAAGCTGGAACAAAGGAACAATGGGCATATTTATTAAAAGAAACGGAAGCATATGATGATTGGCATTCATATATTGCAGCAGAGTTTGGAAATCCTTCTAATTTAGCAAATTGCATAAATATTTTTGCCCAGTATGAGCCTAATAAGAAATGGGCTTATTTCTTGGCTTTGGCTACTTGTGGTGTAAAGGGCAATGAATATTTGGCTTATGTAATATCTAAGTCGAAGACTTATGGCGATTTTATCATGCAGTCTTTTTGTGCCATATTGAATTTGTCTGTTAACGATTCGAACTTCCATAAATATTACGAAGAGCGTAAGGTAATAACTTCTTTTATGGATGAGTATGTGGAAGAGTTAGATACATTCTGTAAGCAAGTTTATGGCAAGGAAGATAAAGCTATTTATTATCTTACAGATAACACAAGAAAGGAAAAAGAACATATTATAGAGTTGATAGGCAAGTATAAATATTCAGTCGATCAGTTAGAGCTGTTTTTACCAAAAGTCTATAGTGACTTGGCAACGTATTTGAAACCCTATAATTATTCAAATGCTTATTTAAATAAGTATTTTGCCCAATATAAATATTGTAAGGTTATAAATAGTATTACTTCAGATATGCTTCAATTGGTAGAGGAGCAAGCAATGAAGCGTGAATATAATATTTGGTTGCAACCACGTGCTGCTTATGTGGATAAAGTCAGTAAAATCCCTGCTGATACAGTTTTGTATTTCATGGATGCAATGGGGGCAGAATATTTGGGCTATTTACAGAGTAAATGTTTTGAAAATGGATTGTCTTTCTCTGCTAATGTGGCTCGATGTAATTTACCTTCAATTACCTCAATGAATAAAGAATTTGAGGAGGACTTTAAGCAAGCTGGATGTAAGGTGTATAGCAATAAAGATATGGATGAACTTAAACATGGTGGGGTGTATACTTACGACTATGAAGATAATAAGTTCCCAATCCATATTGTGGAAGAACTCGACATTTTGAATAAACTTGTATCCCAATTGAAAACAATGCCGAAGGAACAAACAGCTTGTGTCATTGCTGACCATGGGGCTTCAAGATTGGCTGTTATCAATGAGAAGGAAAATAAATGGGGAGTATCAGAGAAAGGAATACATTCTGGGCGTTGTTGTCCGAAGGCAGATATTTCGGAGAAACCACAATTTGCAACAGAAGAAAATGATTTCTGGTGTCTTGCCAATTATGATCGTTTTAAAGGTGGTCGAAAAGCATTAGTGGAAGTGCATGGTGGCGCAACTTTGGAAGAAGTAGTAGTACCAGTTATAGTTGTTCGTAAAAAGACAGCTTCAGTAACCTGTAAACTTGTAGATAACAAGCCTGTTATGGTAAGCTTTAAGAAAAAGGCAAGACTGAGACTTTTTGTTGATGTAGATTCAAATGAAATGACGATTTCTGTTAATGGAATATTCTATTCTTTGAAAAAAACAGAAATACCATATCAATATTATGCAGAAATGCCAGAAGTAAAAAATGTTGGTGAATATACTTGTGATGTATATAATGAGGATGCTCTTGTCGCAAAAGATATTAAGTTCCAAGTGAAAAAAGAGGGAGCATCTGAACGTAAATTTTTTTGATAGACAATGATGGAAGCAAAACTTAAAGAATATTTTGATGATATGGTCGTATTCAAGGACTTGAAGACAAGTAATTTCTTCAAGGACTTGAATTTGCCTTCTTTCCTTCGTGATTGGCTTTTAAAAATGTTTGAGAACGAGGAAGGTAAGTTTGACGTAGAAGAATTAACGAATTTTGTAAAGACATATATCCCATCGAAAACAGAATGGATAGGTATAAAGAATCGTATTGTTGTAGAGAATGAGCGAGTAAAACTTCTTACACGTATCTCTGTTGATATAAACATTACGACTCATGAAGTTTCTTTCTCATTGCCTGATTTTGGATTAGGGAATAAGGAAACAATAATAGATTCTAATGTATGGGATGATTGCAAGGATGAATTGGTGAAGGCGAAGGAAACTTGGGGCGTTGTAGAACTTGGCTACCGATATCCAGAAGGTAAAATCAAAGGTAAAATCAAGTTGATTAGCTTCCAAAATTTCTGTCCTTATGAGATAGACTTGGACTATTATAAAGATGTTAGAAAGGAATTTTCGATTCATGAATGGATAGATGTTTTGTTGGGTGCTATTGATTACAATGCTTCTGGTTATGAAAATGAACATCAAAAGCTTGCAATGTTGACTCGTCTGTTGCCATTCGTTGAAAAAAGACTAAATCTCATAGAACTTGCGCCTAAAGGTACAGGTAAATCTTATTTGTTTGGTGGGATAAGTCGTTATGGCTATTTATCGGCTGGTAAGATGACACGAGCAAAATTATTTTATGATTTGGCACGTCGTGAAGAGGGACTTGTGTTTTATCATGACTATATTGCATTTGATGAAATTCAGAAAGTGGAGTTTGATAATGTGAATGAAATGACTCAAACTCTTCAGGGCTATATGGAACAAGGAACCGTTAAAATTGGCGATAAGGATGATGTCGCAGATGCTGGTTTCGTTATGCTTGGAAACATTGACGAGGAGAAGATGGACGAGTACCAAAATATGTTTGAGGATTTACCGTCTTTGTTTCGTACGAGTGCTTTGATGGATCGTATTCATGGATTCATTAAAGGTTGGGATATTCCTCGTATGAATGAGGGACTTAAAATATCTGGATGGGCATTAAACTCTGAATACTTTTCAACTATTATGCATCTGTTGAGAGATGATATATCATATCGAGCTATTGTTGATAGAATGGTGGAGTATCCTGCTAATGCTGATACACGTGATACGGAAGCTATTAAACGAATAGCCACGGCTTATTTGAAATTGTTATTTCCTCATGTGCGTTCTATGCAAGATATTAAGCCATCAGAGTTTAATACTTACTGTTTGACTCCGGCTCGAAAGATGCGTCAGATAATTGTCAGACAGATGGGTATGATAGATTTGCAGTATAAAGGAAAAAACGTACCAACATTTTCAATTCGAGACTATGAGTAAGTTCTATAGTTGTATAGCTTGTGGTAAGAATAAGCTTGATAAGGATACAATAGGTATTAACAAGAAACTTTTAGGGGAAGATGTTAATTCCTTTTATTGTATGGATTGTTTAGCAGATTACTTGGGGTGTGATGTCCAAGATATTTTGGATAAAATAGAAGAATTTAAAGAAGAAGGGTGTAAACTTTTCAGTTAGTTGAGGCTTATGAAAGAAATTATTTATGCAGATAATGCAGCGACAACTCATTTAAGTCCAAAAGCATTAGAAAAAATGTTGCCATATTTGGAGGACAAGTATGGCAACGCTTCCCAGTTCTATTCTTTTGCTCGGTCACCCAAAAAGGCTTTGAAAGAGTCTAGAGAGGTTATCGCAGAATGTATAGGATCTTTGCCAGAGGAAATCTATTTTACCTCTTGCGGAACAGAAAGTGATAATTGGGTGATTGCCGGTGCTGTGAAATTGCAGTTGCCTATTATAACTTCTTTAATAGAGCATCATGCAATCTTACGACCATGTGAAGTCGCAAAGAAAAATGGTTGCAAGGTTGATTATTTGCCAGTATCAATAAAAGGAGTTGTTGATACATTTGGGTTGGATCAAAAAATGAAGAATTCCTCTTCTGGCTTGTTGTCTGTTATGTTTGCAAACAATGAAATCGGAACGATACAACCAATAAGCAAGTTGGCAAAGATAGCTCATCAACATGGATGGTATTTTCATACCGATGCAGTTCAGGCAATAGGGCATACGCCAATAAATGTTAAAGAAATGGGGATTGACATGCTTTCTGCATCTGCCCATAAATTTAATGGTCCTAAAGGAATTGGATTTTTATATATAAAGAAAGATATAGAGTGGCCTTCTATTATTTTAGGAGGTGCTCAAGAAAACAATCATCGTGCAGGAACAGAAAATGTTGCTTCAATAGTAGGAATGGCCACAGCCTTGCAAGAGAATGTTTCAAGGCTTGATGAAAATATGAAACATTTGTTTAAGTTGGAAATGCTTTTGGTGCAAGGCTTACAGAATTCAGGTGTCTGTTTTTTGAGAAACGGTGGCGACGAACATGTTTATGGTAATGTGAGCCTTTCTTTCCCTGGATATGATGGGGAGGCGATTATGCATAGGCTAGATTTGTTAGGAATAGAAGTCTCAACAGGTTCGGCATGTGACAGCAAGGAAACACAAATCTCTCATGTATTAAAAAGTTTGGGGATAGAGGCAAATATAGCAAGAGGTACTATTCGTATATCTTTAGGTAGATATAATACAGAAATGGATGTTGTGAGAATTGTTGATGCATTGGTAAAAATCTTAAAATAGTATTTTATGGATTATTTGATAGAATTTCAAGGGGAAACTTTGGAGGTAGAATCTCCAACTTTGGAATGTTTGAAAGAATGTTTCAAAGAAAATCAAGATTATATAGAGGAGGTGCTTGCAGATATTCCTTCAAGATGCATGCCGAATGGTTATGGAATTCCTTATGGAAGGTTGGACGAAGCTTATGATGTGATAAATGATAAATATGGAAATTGTGCAGTAAAAGTCTTCGAAATAAGTGAAGATGGTATAAAAAAATATATTTGTGACTTTTCACTTGCCACGATTTATACTCAGATTTTCAAAGAAAGGGAAGAAAGTGAGCAAGGGATGGTTGATGGAGCGCAGCTAGCTCTTGATATGATGCGTAATTTTTTAGAAGACGGTCATTGGCATTATGGCTTGATAAGTGAGGATGGCATTATCTTGGAGAATAGCGATGAATGGCCAAGTTATCCTAAACAATCTGATGGTAGTATCCGATGGATAAGAGATGGTAAGGAATTGTCTCCTATAATTTGGTTTGGGGTAGATGAGCAGTCGCCAATAGAGTGTTGGACCCTATATAATAGGGCAAATATTCGAAATACCAAAGTTTATTGGGGTAGGAATAACACAAAAATAGACCAAGAACATTGGAAGCATTTTTGGTTCTGTGAATTTTGGTCTATGGATTGGAATGTGCTATGGAACAATGATGAGGCTGCCATAACTTGGGCTTTCTGTGAATGTTGTATGGAAGAACCAGTGGAGGATTTTTATAAGGTGAAAAGTAATTGCCTTATAGAATTAGTTCAAGGCGATTCCACGGATAAGATGTTAGCTAAAGTGAGAGATTATTGCTATTATATGCAAAAAAAACATATTTTGGAAAAATCTATATTTAAGGCAGGTTATGATGTTGGAGCTTGTTTTGCGGATTTGAATAAAGATGGAATTTGTTTAGAGGATGGACGTCCTAATCCTGTTTGGCTTAATGACGGATTTTGTGACATGGTATCAGAAGCGCTATATGGTGATAGTCAAGCGGATGACATTGAAATAGATGAAAAGTATTTTGGCCAGGAAGAATTTGAAGGTCCATATTCTTCTAATAACCATTGGAATGCAATAATTCGCTATGTTGATGATGTGGAAGAATTGTTTTATGGTGGTTGGTATAAATATCTTGTAGAACAATACGGTGAGGATTGGGAACAATATAAATACTAATAAAATAACAAAGCGTATGAGTACAAAAGTAAAATTTATCTTGACCTATGTGGGTGGTATCATAACGGGTATCATCCTTGTGTTTGTTTTCTCTTTTGTCAAACAAAAGATAGGGAGCAATGACGTTGTTTGGTTTGAGAAACCTGGGCAGGAAATTCCTTCTAATGAGTTTAGAGTTATACAGGTAATGCGTGATGGAAGTGCCTTGGCTTTTAGTACGAGTTTGGGAAGTACTGGCGTTGTGGTTGCTTTCCCTGCAAGCGATGGGGAAGAGTATTACGATTCTCAAGAAATAGAGATTGAGGATGATGCTTGTGTAAGACAAGTGGGTACTTATCGTTATACAACCCGTGACGGTATCGAGAAAACGGTACCTATCGTAGAGATCTTTGATAAGTAACTGGTCATAATAAACT
>ERZ808275.270-NODE-270-length-24751-cov-2.894598_pt1 | contig 24751 bp, 20 predicted proteins | sample MGYA00520894_ERZ808275 | MGnify/ENA primary metagenome ERZ808275 (study PRJEB31516, sample SAMN03275598) | gut metagenome | biome: mammalia-associated habitat; material: feces | host: Papio cynocephalus | place: Kenya | collected 2012-08-03 ...
TTTTTCTGAGTCGCCCCCGCCGGTTCGGCAAGTCTCTGTTTGCCTCCACCCTGCAAGCCTACTTCGATGGGCGCAAGGAACTGTTCACCGGTCTTGCCATAGCCGACTACGAGAAAGAATGGGTGAAACACCCCGTGCTCCACTTCGACATGAGCGGAGCGAAGCATTTCGATGCCGAGAGTCTGAAAGAATACCTTGATTTCATACTTTTGCCATACGAAGAGATTTATGGAAAGGGAGAAAGTGAAGACACTCCAAACAAACGTTTGGAAGGTGTAGTGAAACGCGCCTACAAGCAGACTGGCAAGAAGGCTGTAGTAATCATCGACGAGTATGACGCTCCGTTGCTCGATGTAGTACATGAGAAGGAAAACCTGAATGACCTGCGCCTTATAATGCAAAACTTCTACAGTCCGCTGAAGAAGCTCGACCCGTACTTGGAGTTCTGTTTCCTTACCGGCATAACGAAGTTCCCGCAGCTCAGCATCTTCAGCGAACTGAACAACCTTGACAACATAAGCATGTACGACCAGTATTCCGCCATCTGCGGCATAAGCCAAACGGAGCTTACCACAGTAATGAAACGCGATGTGGAGGGTCTCGGCAAGGCTCTCGGCATGAGCTATGACGAATGCCTCGAAGCCTTGCGCAACTATTATGACGGCTATCATTTCAGTGAAAATTCCGAGGACGTATTCAATCCTTTCAGCTTGATAAAGGCATTAAATGCTCAGAAGATAGGCTCTTACTGGTTTGGCTCCGGCACCCCAACATTCATATTGAAACAACTGGAAAAGTTCAACGTCAACCTGACCACTCTCGACGGTCAGGACGTGGTGCTCAGCTCTTTCGACCAGTCGCCCGAGGAGATGACCGACGCCCTTCCCCTACTCTATCAAAGCGGCTATCTGACGATAAAGAAATACGACCCGATGTTCCGTCAATATACGCTCGGCATCCCGAACAAGGAAGTGCGCGACGGACTCCTCAATTCCCTAATCCCGCGCTACGTCAACCCACATCGTGTAGAGAACGACGCCTTCCTTTTGGGCTTCTGCAAAGCTGTCTACCGTGGCGACATCGAGGAAGCTCTCGAACACATGCGCACCTACATGGCAACCATCCCCTACGACCTGGAGAACCATACGGAGAAGCACTACCAAACCATCTTCTACCTGATGTTCAGCTTCCTCAACATATACATACGCACGGAGGTGAAGAGTGCAATAGGCAGGGCGGATGCCGTGATGCATATGCCCGACACAATCTATGTCTTCGAACTGAAGGTAGACAAGAGTGCCGACGAGGCTTTGGCGCAGATAGACTCCAAGGGCTACATGCTGCCCTACCGTGCCGACGGCAAGCGACTGGTAAAGGTCGGTATCAGCTTCGACAGCAAGCAGCGCACTATAGCGGAATGGAAGATAAAGGATGAATAAACTGAATAATATTAGCGTTTGATAGAAACCGAGTGCATTAGAGAGTTTTTTCATTTTATCAGTCTTTAATAAAGTATTTTACAAATAAAATGAGTAATTTCGCACACTGAAACTGTTTCTGCATCAAATACAAACGAAATGACGGTGCAGAAGAAACGCTATTTGACAATAATAAAAGAATAAAATATAAAGAATAAAGACATGGCACTAAAATGTGGTATCGTGGGACTCCCGAACGTGGGAAAGTCCACTCTTTTCAACTGCCTTTCGAGCGCAAAGGCACAGGCTGCAAACTTCCCTTTCTGTACGATAGAACCTAACGTGGGCGTGATTACCGTGCCCGACGAGCGACTGACGAAGCTCGCTGAGATTGTACACCCTGGACGCATTGTGCCGGCTACGTGTGAGATTGTAGACATTGCCGGACTCGTGAAGGGTGCCAGCAAGGGCGAGGGACTGGGAAACAAATTCCTCGGCAACATCCGCGAGACTGACGCCATCATCCACGTGCTCCGCTGTTTCGACGACGACAACATCACTCACGTAGACGGAACCATCGACCCGGTGCGCGACAAGGAGATTATCGACACGGAGCTGCAGCTGAAAGACCTTGAAACTATCGAGGGTAGACTCTCTAAGCAGCAGAAGGTGGCTCAGGCAGGCAACAAGGACGCAAAGATTGAAGTTGCGGTTCTTGAAGCTTATAAAGAGGTATTGGAACAGGGCAAGAACGCACGCACCGTGGAGTTCGACTCAAAGGAGGAGCAGGAGGCTGCACGCAATCTGTTCTTGCTCACGGCAAAACCTGTGCTTTACGTGTGCAACGTGGATGAGGCTTCAGCCAAGAACGGCAACGACTACTCCCGCCGCATCGAGGAGATTGCAAAGGAGGAGGGCGCAGAGACTCTCGTGATAGCAGGTAAGACAGAAGAGGACATCGCCAGTCTGGAGACTTACGAAGACAAGCAGATGTTTCTCGACGAACTGGGACTGGAGGAGAGTGGCGTGAACCGACTCATCAAGAAGGCTTACTCGCTCCTTAACCTCGAGACCTTCATCACCGCCGGAGAGATGGAGGTGAAGGCATGGACTTACCACAAGGGATGGAAGGCTCCGCAGTGTGCCGGCGTTATCCACACCGACTTCGAAAAGGGCTTTATCCGCGCCGAGGTAATCAAATACGAGGATTACATCAAATATGGCTCCGAGGCTGCCGTGCGCGAAGCCGGAAAGCTCGGCATCGAGGGCAAGGACTACGTGGTGCAAGACGGCGACATCATGCACTTCAGATTTAATGTATAATTTGGATGAGGGATTAGAGAATAAGGATTAGAGTTTAATGCTTGAGGAAAAATTATGGAGAAGTTCTATTTTAGGAAACTTGATGTCTATCAAAATGCAAAACGACTGGGGTAGACATATATGGAATTCTTGATAAATTTCCTTCTGAGGAAAAGTATGCTCTATGTAGTCAGATTAAAAGAGCAACAACTTCTATTCCTATAAATATAGCCGAGGGCTTTGGTAGATTTTCTTCAAAGGAAAAAGCTCATTTCATGGAAATAGCATACGGGTCTCTTACGGAGACTTTATGTGAATTGGAACTTGCCGTAGCTCTTGGATATATTAATGAAAAAGAATACGACATTATGGAAGAACAGATAATAATTGTTGCCAAACAACTATCAAAACTACATTCTTCAATAATTATAAATGCCAAAAATCCCTAATCCCTACCCCATCACCCCTAATCAAAAATATGATACACTGGAATCCAAATATCGAAGCCTTCCATCTCGGACCAATATCCATGCGCTGGTATGCACTGTGCTGGCTCATTGGACTGCTGTCGGCTTATTTCATCGTGAGGAAACTCTACAAACAGCAGAAGATAAAAGACGAATTATTCGATCCGCTCTTTATCTACTGCTTCGTCGGCATTCTCATCGGAGCACGACTGGGACACTGTCTCTTCTATGAACCCGACTACTTCCTATCGTCGGGCAAACACATCATCGAGATGCTGCTCCCCATCCGCTTCCTTGAATACGGCGGATGGAAATTCACCGGCTATGCCGGACTGGCAAGCCATGGCGGAACACTGGGACTGATGATAGCTCTCTTCTTGTATGTAAGGCGCACAAAGCTCCCCATCTGGCAGGTGCTCGACAATATCGCCATCGCCACCCCCGTCACGGCATGCTTCATCCGATTGGGCAATCTGATGAACTCCGAGATAATCGGCAGAGTAACCGATGTACCGTGGGCTTTCGTCTTCGAACAGGTGGACATGCAGCCGCGCCACCCCGGGCAGCTCTATGAGGCCATCGCCTATGCCCTGCTCTTTTTCATCGGCTGGTATCTCTACCGTCGCAATCCGCAGAAAGTAGGCACGGGATTCTTCTTCGGACTCTGTCTGACGTATATCTTCACCGCGCGCTTCTTCATAGAATACACCAAGGAGGTGCAGGAGGCATTCGAAGCCTCTCTCCCACTCGACATGGGGCAGCTTCTCTCCATACCGTTCATCATCTTGGGCATCCTCTGCATGAAGGGCGGAAAGTGGATGCATGCGGGAAAAGCGCAGGAATAGTAAATACAGTAAAGTTTTATAGAAATATATAAATTAAAGGACGGACATTTGGAGTGTCTGTCCTTTTTTCATATTTTTGCACAAAACGAAAAATTCAATAGTACAGAAGAAAGGAGATAGTTATGAAATTCAAATCAATCATTACATGCGTCATGACAGTAATTGCCGTGGCATCGTGCAGCGAAAGTAAGGCTACAGCAGAGGAGACTCTCACTGTTGACTCGGTGAAGTATGAACAAAAGGACAAGGCTGTGGAGGTATCAATAATAGCCGACTACCCTACCCTCGCATCGACAAATCTGAAAACGGCAATATCCGAATATATCAGCGAGCAGCTCGGCGGCACATATATGGGCAGTATTGAGAACGGCGACTCCATAGTGGCGTTCTATGGCAAGGCACAGCACGACTCTCTTTTGAAGGAACACGAGGAATGCGGGATACCCGTATCCTTCTGCAGCATGTCGTCTGTAAGAAAGGCATACGAAACAGAGAGTTACATTACTTATACCACCGAAGACTATGCGTATTTGGGCGGTGCCCACGGCTCCACTACCCTGTCGGGAATGACCTTCCGCAAGACTGACGGCAGGCGTTTTGGCTACGAGATGCTCAGAAATACGGAAAGCGACAGCTTTCACGCTCTTCTCAGAGATGGAGTTAAGGAATATTTCGGTGAACAGGGAGTGAACGGCAATCTGAAAGACATGTTGATGGGCGTGGACAACGTGGACTATATGCCACTGCCTGTTACTGTGCCATATCTTACGGACAAGGGCATGATGTTCGTTTACCAGCAGTATGAAATAGCACCGTATGCTGCCGGAATGCCATCGTTTGTCATACCGTTTGAAAAAATAAAACCTTATCTCACCGCTACAGTACTGAAGATGATAAACCGTCAGTGAGAATTATGCTTAAACTATAGACTTTGACTTTACAAAAGAAATATGTATAGGGCAAACATCATTTACAGGTGTTTGCCTTTTTTTATGCCATACTCCCCTATCCTATCCCTTCAGAAATCCATTTAAAAAGCTGTCAATCCAACAAGATTTCCGCCTTTCTTTTTGCCGTTTCCCTTTAATACTGTAATTTTGCAAATTGCCCGAGTATCGTTCAATCAATATTTGATTGACCTGTATTCATATAAACGGCGTAACAAAAGAAAATAAAGAACTATAGTTTTCACAGACGATATATGGCAAAAACAGAAAAGGGACTGACGCCGATGATGCAGCAGTTCTTCTCCTTGAAGGCAAAACACCCTGATGCGCTGCTGCTCTTCCGCTGCGGCGACTTCTACGAAACGTATTGCGACGATGCCGTAGATGCAAGTCGCATCCTCGGAATTACACTGACTAAAAGAAACAACTCCGGAAACAAACCATCCACCGAGATGGCGGGATTTCCGCATCATGCCCTCGACACGTATTTGCCAAAACTGATCAGAGCTGGAAGAAGAGTTGCCATCTGCGACCAGCTCGAAGACCCGAAGCTGACAAAGAAACTCGTGAAGCGCGGCATTACAGAACTCGTAACGCCGGGTGTGGCAATGACCGACAACGTGCTCAACTACAAGGAGAACAACTTCCTTGCCGCCGTGCATTTCGGCAAGGGGGCATGCGGAGTGGCATTCCTGGATATATCTACGGGAGAGTTTCTTACCACCGAGGGACCTTACGACTACATACAGAAGCTGATAGCCAACTTCCAGCCAAAGGAAGTATTGTTTGAAAGAGGAAAGAAAGCTGATTTCGAGCGTTTCTTCGGCACAAAGCATTGCGTGTTTGAACTCGACGAATGGGTGTTCAACGAGCAGACAGCACGACAGAAACTGCTGAAGCATTTCAGTGTGAAGAACCTGAAAGGCTTTGGCGTGGAACATCTGAAAAACGGTATTGTGGCAAGCGGCGCCATTCTGCAATACCTTGAAATCACGCAACATACACAGATTAGTCATATAACGTCGCTGTCGAGGATTGACGAGGAGCGCTACGTGCGCCTCGACAACTTTACCATACGTTCCCTGGAACTCACTCAGTCGATGCAGGAGGGTGGCAGCTCGCTTATCGACGTTATCGATCGCACAGCTACTCCGATGGGAGCGAGAATGCTCAACCGCTGGGTTCGCTTCCCGTTGCGCAATGCAAAGGAGATAGACAAGCGGCTCGATGTAGTGGAGGAATTCTTCAAGGATACGGAGTTCCGACAGACAATCGACGAGAACCTGGATGGAGTGGGCGACTTGGAGCGTATCACGGCTAAGGTTGCCACGGGCAGGGTGACGCCGCGCGAAATGGTACAGCTGAAGAATGCCCTTCGTGCCATGCAGCCTATAAAGGAGGCTTGCGCCAGGAGCGAAAACCAGTCGCTCGTAATCCTCTCCGAAAAGATTGATGCCTGTAAGGAACTCAGCGACCGCATCGAAATGGAGATAGAACCGGATCCGCCACAGCTCGTAAACAAGGGACACGTGATTCGCAGCGGTGTGAGCGAGGAGCTCGACCAGACTCGCGAGATAGCATACCATGGCAAAGACTACTTGCTGAAGATTCAGGAGCGAGAGACGGAGCAGACAGGTATCAGCAGTCTGAAGATAGGATACAACAACGTGTTCGGATATTATCTTGAAGTAAGGAATGTGCATAAGGACAAGGTGCCGGAGACGTGGATTCGGAAGCAGACGCTTGCCAGTGCAGAACGTTATATCACGGAGGAACTGAAACAATATGAGGAGCAGATTCTCGGTGCCGAAGACAAGATACTGCAACTCGAAAGTCAATTGTACACGCAGCTCGTGCAGTCGTCGCAGCATTTTATCCACACCATACAGACGGATGCGCATATCATCGCACAGCTCGACTGTCTGCTGTCGTTTGCCAAGGCAGCCGAAGAGCACCGCTATGTGCGCCCGCAGATTCTGCAGAACGACATCGTGCTCGACATCCGTCAGGGACGCCACCCCGTAATTGAGACGCAGATGCCGGTAGGAGAGAAGTATGTGCCAAACGACATATATCTCGACGACAAGAAACAGCAGATAATGATAATCACCGGACCTAACATGGCGGGTAAGTCGGCCTTGCTCCGCCAGACGGCACTTATCACGCTCATGGCGCAGATAGGCTGCTACGTGCCGGCAGAGAGTGCAAAAATCGGTATCGTTGACAAGATCTTCACCCGTGTAGGTGCCAGCGACAATATCTCCATGGGTGAGTCTACGTTTATGGTAGAGATGACCGAGGCATCGAATATTCTGAATAATGTTACGCCGCGCTCCCTTGTGCTCTTCGACGAGCTGGGTCGAGGCACGAGCACCTACGACGGTATATCGATAGCATGGGCAATCGTGGAATACCTTCACGAGCAGCCTAAGGCAGCCGCCCGCACGCTCTTCGCCACTCATTACCATGAGCTTAACGAAATGGAGAAGAATTTCGACAGGATAAAGAACTACAACGTCAGCGTGAAGGAGGTGAACGGCAAGGTTATCTTCTTGCGCAAACTTGAAAAGGGCGGTTCAGAACATTCCTTCGGTATTCATGTGGCACAGATTGCCGGAATGCCTAAGAGCATTATCAACAGGGCAAATGTGATACTGAAACAGCTTGAGGCAGACAACAGTGGGGTAGGGAGTGCCGGTAAGGCTCTTGAAAATCTTGATTCGGCGTCTAACGGCGAACAGTTGAGTTTCTTCCAGCTCGACGACCCGGTGCTTTGTCAGGTTCGCGACGAGATTCTTAATCTCGACATCAACAATCTCACTCCGATGGAGGCTCTGAACAAGCTGAACGATATCAAGGGAATTGTAGGAGGAAAGTAAAATGTTATAAAACATATTTGTCCTATAAGTCTTATCATAAATGGAAAAGCCAATGAACAGCAACATAACACTTCGCCCCGTTGCCTATGGCGATGCAGAGGCGATAACGCGGATATATAACCACTATGTTACGGAAACCACCGTGAGCTTCGAGACCGAGGCTCTTTCTGTCGCTGAGATGTTGCAGCGGATAAAAGACATTTCGGCAAAATATCCGTATTTCGTCGTAGAAGAAGAGGGTAGGATAGTGGGCTACTGCTATGTGCATCAGTGGAAGGAGCGTGCGGCATATCAGCACACTCTTGAAGTGACGATATATCTCGACCCTCAGCATACGGGCAGAGGATTGGGCAGAATGATGATGGAGCATCTGCTTGAGGCATGCAGCGGACTTGCCGGCTGCAAGAACCTTATCGCCTGTATAACGGAGGAGAATGCCGCCAGTCTTGCATTCCACAAAAGAATGGGTTTCGAGAAGGTTTCACATTTTAAAAAGGTGGGCTATAAGTTCGGCAGATGGTTGGATGTTGTAGATATGGAAGTGGAGTTGGATGAGAGATGAGAGATGAGAGATGAGAGATGAGGGATGAGGGAATAGGGATTATTAGTCTTATTGGTTCTATGGTTCATTGGTTCTATTATTCCTATTAGTCTTATTACTCCCAGCTCTCCCAGTTCTCCCATTAAAAAACTAAAGAAAAGATGAAAAATAAGATATTAATCACCGGTGCCACCGGCTTTATAGGCAGCTTCATTGTAGAAGAGGCGATAAACAGAGGCTTTGAAGTATGGGCTGCCGTAAGGCGCACAAGTTCCAGGAAATACTTGCAACAGCCGGAAATAAATTTTATAGAATTGGATTTCGGCAGCGAGAGTCGTTTGAAAGAGCAGCTGAAAGGTCATAACTTCGACTACGTCGTGCATGCTGCCGGTGTAACGAAATGTCTCCATAGTGAGGACTTTTTCCGGACAAATACTGAGGGAACAAAAAACTTTGTCAATGCCTTGCGAGAACTGGATATGCCCCTCAAGCGTTTTGTCTTCGTCAGCAGTCTTAGTATCCTTGGGGCTATCCACGAGGATATGCCGTATAAGGACATTACCGACAGCGACACGCCGCAGCCGAACACGGCTTATGGCAGGAGTAAACTCTTGGCAGAGGATTATCTTCGCTCGCTAAAAGATTTCCCCTTTGTCATACTTCGTCCTACGGGCGTCTATGGTCCGAGGGAGAAAGATTATTTCCTGATGGCGAAGAGTATAAAGCAGCATGTGGATTTCGCTGTGGGGTATAAACGTCAGGACATTACTTTTATATTCGTAAAGGATGTGGTGCAAGCTGTATTCCTCGCTCTTGCCGCAGACGATAAGGTTATAGGAAAGAGTTACATCCTGAGCGACGGCAATGTTTATACGTCGCGCACATTCAGCGACCTTATACAGAAGGACTTAAACGTAAAGCATGTAGTGCGCATAGTGGCTCCGATATGGTTGCTGAAAGTTATATCAACGGTAGGGGAGTATGTAGCTCATCTTACTGGAAAGATTTCTGCTCTCAACCGCGACAAATATAATATTATGAAGCAGCGGAACTGGCGCTGCGACATTACTCCGGCTAAAAGAGATCTCGGTTTCTCTCCGCAATATGATTTGGAACGCGGCACGGAAATAACCATGAAATGGTATATAGACAATAAATGGCTTTGAGATGGATGAGGGATTAGCGAATAGGGATGAGGGATTAGCGAATAGGGATGAGGGATTATTACTCTCGTTGGTCCTATTATTCTTATTACTCCCAGTCCTCCCAGTCCTCCCATAAAAAATAAAAAACAGAATGAAAGAACTTTTCAAGATTGAGGCGAAGCCGCAGCGCGGACTCCTCGCCCTGGAGTGGGTGATGCTTGCATATCTGGCATTCACTATGCTTATGGTGTTTTTTACATACACCAAAGTCGTTAACCCCGAGGCGATGATTTGGGGAAGAATCCGAATCGTTGTAGTAACGCTTGCCATGTGGGGAGTATATAGAATGGTGCCGTGCCGCATTACAAAGTTCGCCCGTATCACGGTGCAGATGGCTCTCCTGAGCTGGTGGTATCCGGATACTTACGAGCTTAACCGTATGCTGCCCAATCTTGACCATGTGTTTGCCGAGATGGAACAGGCGCTGTTCGGTTTCCAGCCGGCACTTGTCTTTGCCAAGAACTTCTCTTCGCCCGTGATAAGCGAACTGATGGATATGGGCTATGCATCATACTATCCCATGATTGCCCTGGCGGCGATATATTATTTCTTCTGCAGATATAGAGAATATGAGAGGACGGCTTTCGTTATCATGGCATCGTTTTTTGCATATTATGTAATCTTCGTACTTGTACCGGTTACGGGACCTACGTTTTATTATAAGGCAGTAGGTCTGGACCAGATAGCAAACGGCGTATTCCCTAATGTACACGACTATTTCAATACCCATCTCGACTGTCTGCCGAGTCCCGGTTACACCGATGGCGTGTTCTATCATCTTGTAGAGAATGCCAAGGCGGCAGGCGAGCGCCCTACGGCAGCTTTCCCGAGCAGTCATGTGGGAATAAGTACGGTAATTATGTTTCTTGTATGGCATTCGCAAAACCGTAAACTCTTTTATTTTATGATTCCGTTCTATGTTTTCCTCTGCATGGCCACGGTATATATCCAGGCACACTATGCCGTAGATGCTCTTGCCGGACTCGTAAGCGGTGCAGCCTTCTATTTCCTCTTTATGTTTCTTTCACGGAATATGGTGGAGAAGACATCGGGAAGAGGAAGGCGCTGAGTGTTTTCTTTGAACCTTATGACACTAAAGCTATCATTCAGTATCGGTGCATCTATGTTGCACCAAAGGTGCAATATAGAAATACCAAAGGTGCAGCATAGCTGCGCCTTTTTTGTCACCATTCTTTCTGACGATTATTTTGATGGTGAGGGGTGTGAGGGTAAGCGTCTACCCCTCACACTATCCCTCACACTTTTACTCCTTGAATATCAGTATGTTGCAACGCAGGGTGAGGGCGTGAGGGTAAAATGACCGAAAAATATTTTTTCGTTAATTTAGTTGGTAAGAATTTTATACGAAAACTTATAAAACATAGCCTTGCTTAATCGTTTTTTACATAAGATGAAAAACAAAAAGAAAGTAAAAACAAGCCTCTGAATTGATAAAAATGCCAAAATGCCAAATAATATATAAAATTTAAAGTCAAATTGTTGCATGAATGACAAAAAACATCTAATTTTGCTTTGTCTTAGCAACTACTAATCCGCGTTTTATACGAAATGATGGGTTTCAGTGGCGCATAAAAACAGAAAACAACAATATAAAGATATATAATATGGAAAAGATAGACAGACTTGACAAGAAGATATTGAGCATCTTGTCAAAAAACGCACGAATGCCTTTCAAGGACGTCGCAGCAGAATGTAATGTGTCACGTGCCGCAATTCACCAGCGCGTACAGCATCTGACAGAAGACGGAGTGATAACGGGAAGCAAGTTTGACGTTGACCCGAAGAGCCTCGGATTCTCAACCTGCACTTATGTAGGAATAACCCTCGAAAAGGGAAGCATGTACAAGTCGGTAGTGGAGCAGCTGGAACATATCCCGGAAATCGTGGAGTGTCACTTCACTACGGGACCTTACACAATGCTTGTAAAGCTCTATGCCAAAGACAATGAGCAGCTTATGGACTTGCTGAACAACCAGATGCAGGAGATTCCTGGCGTTGTTGCCACGGAGACCCTTATCTCGCTGGAGCAGAGCATCAAGAGGGAGATTCCTATTGCCTCTAAGGAAATAGAACTGGCAAAGAGGAAAATCAAGGCGAAAGATGCTGATTTGGACTAATTAGTCTGTAACTTAAAGGAATAAAAATATTTTAGGATAATCGTGGAACCATTTGATTTCCAGTCGAATCTAAACGTTATTTACAAGACATATCCAGAGGCAGGAAAGTTGCCGGTGATTGGTATCACCGGTAATTTTGCCGATGGAAATGCAGTCCTTGCGGAGCCATATTACATGGCTGTGGTAAAGGCAGGAGGAGTGCCGCTAATCATACCGCCAGTCGACAACGCTGATGTTATCATCAACACCCTCGACAATATCGACGGACTCTTGCTATCCGGTGGAGCCGACATCAATCCCCTCTGGCAGGGCGAAGAGCCGAAAGAAGCACTTCACGGCATAAACTCGCATCGCGACCTGGCGGAGCTGATGACGGTCTCGTTGGCATACAACAGACAAATTCCTATTCTCGGAATATGCCGTGGCATACAGATGCTTGCAGTAGCTCTCGGAGGAAAAGTGAGACAGGATATTGACACCGACAGCGCCGACAACAGCGAGCGGAAAACCAAGGGAAGGATAAAGCACAGTCAGGATACTGACTTCAGGGGGGAGCCAACACATACTGTGTGTATAGAGCCCGATTCAGTATTGTATTCCATATATAATAAGGAGAAGATATTCGTCAATTCCTTCCATCACCAGGCAGTGGCGAGTTGCGGAAGGCGGTTCAATATCTCGGCTTGTGCTCCAGACGGAGTAATCGAAGCAATAGAGAGCAGCGAATACAAGTCGATTATCGGAGTGCAATGGCATCCCGAATGGCTCGGAGAGGCAGGACAGCCGCTGTTCCGCTGGCTCGTGGAGCGCGCCTCGGAATTCAGCAAGGCAAAGAGTCTGCACGACAGGTTCATTACCCTCGATTCACATTGCGACACACCGATGTTCTTCCCGCAAGGGATAAGGTTTGACTGGAGAGACAGTCGTATTCTCGTTGATCTCCATAAAATGACTGACGGCAGGCAGCAGGCGGTAACGATGGCAGCTTATCTTCCGCAGCCCAAGGAGGGACAGACGTTTAAGGAAATCGCCCCCTTCCCTGTTGATACCCCAAATGAGTATGCCGACCTTATCTTTGATAAGATAGAGGAGATAGTAAACAAGAACGACAAGGTGGTGTCTATCGCAAGAACACCAGCCGAACTCTTTGCCGACAAGAAAGCAGGCAGGAAGTCTATTATGCTCGGAATTGAAAACGGATTGGCGCTTAACCATGATATCGCCAACGTGGAGCACTTCGCAAAGAGGGGAGTGATTTATATCACACTATGCCATAATGGCGACAACGATATCTGCGACAGTGCAAGGCGTTCGGAGGCAACGAATAATGGCGTCAGCGACTTCGGAGCTGATGTGATAAGGGAGATGAACCGCTGCGGACTGATGGTAGACCTCAGTCATGCCGGCGAGAAGAGTTTCTATGATGCTCTCGACATCAGTAATACGCCTATCGTATGCAGCCACAGCAATTGCAAGGCATTGTGTGACGTACCGCGCAATCTTACCGACGACCAGATGAGGGCTCTCGCACAAAAGGGTGGAGTGCAGCAGATAACGCTATACAACGGGTTCCTGCGCGATGACGACAGGGAAGCCAGCATCATGGATGCCATAGCCCATCTGAACCATGCCGTTGACATTATGGGCATTGACCATGTGGGAATAGGCACGGATTTCGACGGCGACGGAGGAGTCTGCGGTATTGCCGACTCTTCGGAACTCATCAATTTCACGATACAACTGTTGCGCCACAGGTTCTCTACTCAGGATATCGAGAAGATATGGGGAGGAAACTGGCTGAGGGTAATGACGATGGTACAGCAGAGTGCATACTCACAACAAAAAGGATAAAATGAAAAGACAATACATAGTGTTGGCGTTACTCGCCGTCGTGGCGGTGCTTTCATCGTGTAAAAGCACAAAGAAGGCTGATACCGCAGACAGTGCAGCCATAGCCGTAGGACCGGCGTTTGATGCCGATTCCGCTTATGCCTTTTGCGAAAAGCAATGCGATTTCGGTCCGAGAGTGATGAATAGCGAGGCTCACGACAAGTGTGGCGAGTGGATTGTGGCGAAATTCAAGCAGTACGGTTGTACGGTGGTTGAGCAGAAGGCGGACCTTAAGGCTTTCGACGGCACCATGCTGAAAAGCAATAATATTATTGCCAGCTACAAACCGGAACTGACAACGCGTATATTGCTTTGTGCCCATTGGGACAGCCGCCCCTGGGCTGACAATGATCCCGACAGTACGAACTGGAAAAAACCGGTGATGGGGGCCAACGACGGGGCGAGCGGTGTAGCCGTTATGCTCGAGGTGGCACGGTTGCTGCAAAAGGCTGACTCGCTGAAAGTAGGAGTAGACTTTGTCTGCTTCGATGCCGAAGACTGGGGCGTTCCGCAGTGGAGCGATGCCGAGGATAATGGCGACTCATGGGCTCTCGGCGCACAGTATTGGGCTGCAAATCCGCATAAACCGGGATACGAGGCACGCTTCGGCATATTGCTCGATATGGTTGGCGGCAATGGAGCACGCTTCTATCAAGAGGGAATGTCAAAGGAATATGCTCCCCAGATAGTAGACAAGGTATGGGCTGCAGCCAGAGTGGCAGGCTATGAGTCGATGTTTCCCAACGATCAGGGAGGATACGTTACCGACGACCATATTCCAGTAAACAAAACGGCAAAGATTCCTACTGTTGACATCATTCCATATTATCCAAACTGCCAGCAGAGTTCCTTCGGACCGACATGGCACACCGTTAATGACACGATGGAAAATATTGACAGGAATACGCTGAAGGCCGTAGGACAGACCATCATACAGGTGTTGTTCTCTGAATAGACAGTTCGTATTTATATACGAAGCAACCCGGGAAATACAGATTTCACGACATTAGGGCAAATCCCTACGAATGAAACTCTCTACAGGTTGCCAGACAAACAAATTAAAACCCAATAAAAATTAGAAATATGGATTCTTTAAAAAAAGTATTCGCTTCAAAGCTTCTTAAAGTAAAGGCAATCAAGTTGCAGCCGGAAAACCCGTTTACATGGGCATCAGGATGGAAATCTCCATTCTATTGTGATAACCGCAAAACTCTGTCGTATCCGGAATTGCGCAATTATGTAAAGCTGGAGCTTACTCATGCAGTGTTGGAACATTTCCCTGAGGCTGAGGCTGTTGCAGGTGTCGCTACTGGTGCCATCGCACAGGGTGCTCTCGTTGCCGACGAGCTTGACCTGCCGTTCGTATACGTTAGAAGCAAACCAAAAGACCATGGCTTGGAGAACCTTATAGAGGGCGAGCTGAAACCGGGAATGAAGGTCGTTGTTATCGAAGACCTTATCTCTACCGGCGGTTCTTCGCTGAAAGCCGTTGAGGCTATACGCAAAAACTGCTGCGAGGTTATAGGTATGGTAGCTTCTTACACCTATGGCTTCGACATCGCGAAGAAGGCTTTTGAGGATGCAAAGGTGAAACTGGTTACTCTTACAGACTATGAGCATGTAGTTGCCGAGGCGAATGAGACTGGATACATTAAACCTGAGGATGTTGAGGTACTCCACGAGTGGCGTAAGGATCCTGCAAACTGGAGAAAATAATGAGTAAATTTGAAAGCGGGATAAAGCATATTCCTTATAGGCAGACTGCCGTTTACGCTACACTCAGCGACTTGAGCAACCTTGAGAAAGTACGCGACAAAATTCCGGCTGACAAGATAAAAGACCTGTCGTTCGACAGCGACAGCCTTTCTATCAGTGCACCGATGGGGAGCGTGTCGATGAGGATTATCGAGCGGGAAGAACCGAAATGCATAAAGTTTGCTACAGAAAATTCTCCTATTGCCGCTAATCTGTGGATTCAAATCGTACCGGAGGGAGAGGAAGCATGCAAGATGCGCCTTACCATTAAGGCTGATATTAATCCATTTATCAAGGGCATGGTGTCGAAACCTCTGCAGGAAGGACTGGAGAAAATCGCTGATGTACTGGCAATGATACCATATAACAATTTATAATTACATTCACTCAAACGGCTCAGAATGCTCATGTGCACGACAATTTTTATGCAAACCGTGCAAGATGAAGCATCTGGGCCGCCTGATTTTTTAGGGCAACGGATTGCTTGACAATCAATAACACTCATAGAATATGAACAAACTTTGGGAAAAGAATTACGAGATAAATAAGGAGATTGAACGCTTTACTGTGGGAAGAGACAGGGAAATGGACTTGTATCTTGCCAAGTATGACGTGCTTGGCTCTATGGCGCATATAACAATGCTGGAGTCTATCGGACTGCTGAAGAGTGACGAGCTCTCGCTGCTTCTTAAAGAACTGAAGAACATATATGCAATATGTGAAAAAGGAGAGTTCGTTATTGAAGACGGCGTTGAGGATGTTCATTCCCAAGTGGAGCTGATGCTCACGAGAAAACTTGGCGATATGGGCAAGAAAATCCATAGCGGACGGTCAAGAAACGACCAAGTGCTCGTAGACCTGAAACTGCGCTGCCGGCATGATATTAAGGATGTGGTAGACAATGTGAAGGGGCTCTTTGACGAACTGATAGGGAAGAGCGAACAGTATAAGAATGTGCTCATGCCCGGATATACGCATTTGCAGGTGGCTATGCCAAGCTCGTTCGGCTTGTGGTTCGGTGCCTATGCCGAGAGCTTTGCCGACGACATGTTCTTTATGCAGGCTGCCTATAAGATGACAAACCGTAACCCGTTGGGGTCGGCAGCAGGCTACGGCAGTTCTTTCCCCCTCGACCGCGACATGACGACAAGGCTTCTTGGCTTCGACTCTATGGACTACAACGTCGTTTATGCACAGATGGGACGTGGCAAGATGGAGAGAAACGTAGCATTTGCCCTCGCTTCGGTTGCCGGAACACTTGCTAAGATGGCATTCGATGCCTGTATGTTTAACAGTCAGAACTTCTCTTTCGTGAAATTGCCTAAGGAATGTACTACCGGCAGCAGCATCATGCCGCACAAGAAGAATCCGGATGTCTTTGAACTTATACGTGCAAAATGCAACAAGATTCAGGCTCTGCCACAGCAGATAACGCTGATTATGAATAATCTGCCGTGCGGTTACTTCCGCGACCTGCAGATTATAAAGGAAGTTTTTCTGCCTGCCTTCGGCGAGCTGAACGACTGTCTGCAGATGGCTGCCTATATCATCAACAAGATTGAAGTGAATGAACATATTCTCGACAATCCTATCTATGACCCTATCTTCTCTGTTGAGGAAGTAAACAGACTGGCTGCCTCGGGCATGCCTTTCCGTGATGCTTATAAAAAGGTGGGACTGGAGATTGAAGCCGGAGAGTTTAAGCCTGACAAGAATATACGCCATACCCATGCCGGAAGTATCGGAAATCTTTGCAACGACCGTATCAAGCTTTTGATGGAGAATGTTATTGAGGGCTTTGGGTTCGACAGGATGATTGAGGCTGAAAGAAATTTACTTAAGTAGACATTCTATATTCATAATATGATTTTCAGAAATATATTGAGAAATATAGCCTGCTTTGTTGCTGTATTGTCGTTATTTGCATGCGCAGATTCGGAATACAGTAACTATGCTTGTCATTTGGTGGTGAACAACCTGACTCTTAAAAACATGATGCTCGGCAGTGCTATGACACAAGAGTCGCCGGGCGTGTTCTGTCGTATTTCCATGGAAGGAACAACGAGGTTTAAGTTTGAGTCAAACCAAAGCAGCGAACCTTCCTACAGTGCTGCATTGTCGATCGACCAGAAGGCTAACTGGGCTATAGGTATCTATAATGCCATTATTGTAGGTTTTGGAAATCTCGACGGCAAGTTTCATGCCTATGACAACCAGTGTCCGAACTGTTATGAGAGTAGCGGACTGCCGCGTTATGGACTGACGATGAATACTGATGGCACGGCGACTTGCAAATCCTGCCACCGCTCGTATGATATGAACAACGGCGGTTTGCTCGTTAAGGGCGATAAGGGGAGGGGACTGATACGCTACCGTGCACAGACTACAGGACCTTTCGGGGTGCTGTCGGTGAATAATTAAATTTTTTCAAAATAAAATTACGATGGAAAAAGAAAACAAATACGTCCTTCAGTATCCGTCGATAATGAAGGGCAAGAAAATATTATACGTCCATGGCTTCATGTCATCGGCACAATCAGGTACCGTGTCGCGTATCCGCGAGATGCTGCCATCTGCCGATGTTATAGCCTATGATTTACCGCTCCATCCGGAGGAAGCAATGCAGCTGCTCCGAAAGGTGTGTGAGGAGCAGAAGCCAGACTTGGTTATAGGTACGTCAATGGGCGGCATGTATACGGAGATGCTGTATGGCTACGACCGTATCCTTGTTAACCCGGCATTTCTCATGGGCGACACGATGACAAAACATGGTATGCTTGGTAAACAGACATTCCAGAATCCGCGTCAGGACGGGGTACAGGACTTTATCGTTACTAAAAGTCTTGTGGAAGAATACAAGAACATAACACGCCAGTGTTTTAGCGATGTTACCGATGAAGAAAAAAAACGCGTCTATGGTCTCTTCGGTGATGCCGACACTATGGTAGCAGCCGACACATGGGGAGTATTCCTTGAGCATTATCCCCAGGCAATCAGCTATCATGGCGAGCACCGGCTGATAGACAAGTCGCTTATTCATGCCGTCGTTCCTGTAGTGCGCTGGATTGACGATATGCAAGAAGGCAGGGAGCGCCCTATTGTGTATGTAAGCATCGATGCCTTGCGCGACGAAAGGGGAGGGCAGAAGCCAAGTGCCATGAAAGGCTTCCATAAGCTGATAGAAGATTATTCCGTTTATGTCGTTGCGCCATCGCCAACAAATGATACGGAATATATCCCGTCTGCTCAGCAGTGGATAAAGGATGTTGTCAATGTTCCGGCATGGCAGCATGTTGTATTCTCAAATCAGGAGAATCTGTTGTATGGCGATTATCTCATAGCTCCGGAAAGAGAGTGCGGCGAGTCGAAATTCATGGGAACAACCATTGCTTTGGGATCTGACACGTTCAAAACATGGGATGAAATTATCGAGTTTTTCGAAAGATTGGGCGGACAGTAGCTTTCGTACTTATTCTTCGGAATATCGGTATAATAATAATGCAAATAGAAAGCCTAAAATGTTAAAAGAGGTTATTAATTGTGGTGCAGATGTAGCAAATCAAATGCAATAGTCGTATTGTATTTGTAAAAAAACTACTTTTGTAGTAAAAATAGCCATTATAGGCTTATCAGCAATGATAATATTTACTTAATTCAAAATAATATGAAGATTAGAAAACTTTTTGCGTTTGCATTCTTGTTTATCGCAGGTTCTGTGTCGGTTTGCGCACAGGATGCGAATCCGATGATGCAACCATTGCCAATGGACCCGGCTGTAAAGACAGGAAAGCTGGCAAACGGACTGACGTATTATGTTCGTCACAACGGTTATCCGGAAAAGCGTGTTAATTTCTACATCGCACAGCGTGTAGGTTCGCTGCAGGAGGAGGAGAACCAGCGTGGTCTTGCCCACTTCCTTGAGCACATGTGTTTCAACGGAACAAAGAACTTCCCAGGCAACGGCGTTATTGACTACACACGCTCATTGGGAGTACAGTTTGGTGGCGACCTCAATGCCTATACCTCTATCGACCAGACTGTTTACAACATAAACAATGTACCGACAACCCGTGGTACGGCAGCTCTCGACTCCTGTCTGCTCATCTTGAAAGACTGGAGCCATGACCTTACACTCGATCCAAAGGAGATAGATCAGGAGCGCGGCGTTATCCATGAGGAGTGGCGCTTGCGTACATCTGCAAGCAGCCGTATGTTTGAGCGCAACCTGGAAAAACTTTATCCAGGCAGCAAATACGGCAAGCGCTATCCAATCGGTCTGATGTCTGTCGTTGACAACTTCAAGCCAAAGGCTCTGCGCGATTACTATGAGAAGTGGTATCATCCAACAAACCAGGCAATTATTGTTGTTGGCGACATCGATGTAGACCGCACAGTGGCAAAAATCAAGGAAATGTTCTCTGACATAAAGAATCCGGAGAATCCGGCTCCTATCGTAGAGGAGGCAGTGCCAGACAATGCCGAGCCTATCATCATCGTAGACAAGGATAAGGAAGAGCAGACGAACACAATCGAGATTATGTTCAAGTCGGAGAGCACTCCGGAGGCAGAGAAGGCATATCTGCCGTATGTTCTCGAAGATTACGTGAAATCGCTTGCAAGTTCAATGATAAACTCACGTCTGCAGGAAGAAGCACAGAAGGCTGATGCACCGTTTATCAGTGCGGCATGCTTCGCCGGCAACTATATCTTTGCCAAGACAAAGGATGCCTTTACATTCTATGCAATGCCTAAGGACGGCAAAATCAATGAGGCTCTTGCTGCCGTTACACGCGAAGCTATGCGTGCTGCCAAGTTCGGATTTACCGCTACAGAATACGAGCGTGCCAAGGCTGACTATATGAGTAGCCTGGAGAAGATGTATACAAACCGCGACAAAATTGACAATGATAACTTCGGTCGTGCTTGTGCAAGCAACTATCTCGAGAACGAGCCACTGATGTCTATCGAGCAGGAGTATCAGATGATGCAGCAGCTCACACCGATGTTGCCTGTAGAGATTGTCAACGAGGCAATGAAGCAGCTTATCAGCGTAAACGATTCAAATGTTGTAATCTACAGCACGAATACAGAGAAAGAAGGCACTGTATATCCTACCGTTGACGGCTTGAAGAAAGCTTACGAGGATGCACGCAACTCTAAGATAGAGGCTTATGTAGACAATGTTAAGCAGGAACCGCTTATTGCCAACATGCCAAAGGCTGGAAAGATCCTTTCAGAGAAAGACAGCAAGAAGTTCGGATACAAGGAGCTGACTTTGAGCAATGGCGCTCGCGTACTCCTCAAAAAGACAAACCTGAAGGAGGGCGAAGTACTGCTGAATGCTTCTTCTAAGGGTGGAGCCTCACTGTACGGTCTCAAAGACCGCATCAATACAGAGCTCTTCGATGCGGTTATCAGCTACAGCGGTCTCGGCAACTTCAGCAGCACAGAGCTGCAGAAGGTTCTTGCAGGAAAGAATGCCAATGTAGACCTTCATCTTGGCAAACTTCATGAATATACATCAGGAAACTGTACTCCTAAGGATATGGAGACAATGTTCCAGATGAACTATCTCTACTTCACGGCAATAAAGAAAGACGAGCAGTCGGTTGCCAATGTCCTCAACATGTACAAGAATGCCCTGAAGAACAAGAGTCTCTCACCGGAGAGCGCACTTCAGGATTCGCTGACTTACACCCTTCACTCACACAGTCCACTCTACAAGTCGCTTGAAGAGAGTGATATCGACAAGGTAGATTACGACCGTATCCTCCAGATAGCAAAGGAGCGTACAGCAAACGCTGCCGACTTTACCTTTACTATCGTTGGTAACTTTGATGAGGCTCTTGTGCGCAAGTATATCGAGCAGTACATCGCTTCCCTGCCGTCTATAAAGAAAGGCAAGAACTATGTTCACGAGAACTGGAAGCCGTACTCAGTATATGCAAAGGGCGAAAACGACAATACATTCTATCGCAAGCAGGAGACTCCAAAGTCTAACATCTACATGTTCTGGTATAACAACAGTACTCCATATTCTCTCGACAACTCAATCAAGGCAGACGCTGCCGGACAGGTGCTCGACATGGTATATCTGAAGACTATCCGCGAGGAGCAGAGTGCAGCTTATTCAGCAAGTGCAGGTGGCTTCTCACAGCTTGGCGGTGACCAGCCTTGGACTGCAATCTACGGCTATTGCCCGGTAAAGCCAGAGAAGAAGGATATCGCCATCAAGATTATGCGCGATGAGTTCCAGAAGATGTCTACAACTATTGATGCAGACATGCTGAAGAAGACAAAGGACCTGATGTTGAAGCAGTATGAGGATGCGCTGAAGACCAACAACTACTGGATGAGCGTTATCAATGATTACGACGAGTATGGCGTTGATAAAGACACAGACTACAAGAAACTTGTAGAAGCCCTCACTCCAGCCAGCGTAGCTCAGTTTGTTAAGACAAATCTCATTGGCAAGAACAGCGTAAGCGTTATCATGTTGCCACAAGAGTAATGAAACGAAACTCTCTCCGGAGTAGCAAGCGGCAAAGTGCCGTTTGGAAACTTCGGTTATGACAAATATAAGAATCCCGGTCGCAATACAGTGCGGTCGGGATTTTTCACGTATAATAAGTGACATATCATTTTTTTTTCATGCTTTTTATCATGAATTGTTCCTAAAAATTGCAGCATATCGTTTAATGTGTTATCTTTGCAAATCCTAATTGAAAATATATATTTAAGAACAAAAAATACTTATAGATAACATGCCATATCTTTTCACATCAGAATCTGTATCTGAAGGACATCCAGACAAGGTGTCCGACCAAATTTCCGACGCATTGCTCGATCAGTTCCTTGCCTACGACGACACGGCACACTGTGCTATCGAGACATTCTGTACCACGGGACAGGTCATCATCATGGGCGAAGTACGCTCAGAGGAATACGTAGACTTGCAGACAATAGCAAGAAAGACAATAAAGAAAATCGGATATACAAAGTCGGAATACCAGTTCGACGGAGACTCTTGCGGTGTTCTTACAGCCATTCATGAGCAGAGCGACGATATAAACCGTGGCGTTAGCCGCGAGGAAGACCTCGACCAGGGAGCCGGCGACCAGGGAATGATGTTCGGCTATGCTACAAACGAGACAGACAATTATATGCCTGTTTCGCTCGACCTTGCACAGCTTATAATGAGAACCCTTGCCGATATACGCAAGGAGGGGAAGCAGATGACATATCTGCGCCCAGACTCAAAGAGTCAGGTAACGGTGGAATATTCCGACGACAATATCCCGCAGCGCATAGATGCCATCGTTGTTTCCACACAGCACGATGACTTCATAAAGAAGGCAGACGGCACCGACGACGATGAGGCAATGCTGAAAAAAATACGTGAGGACGTAATAAACATACTCATTCCTCGGGTAAAAGAGCAGGTAGGCGACAAGGTGTTGCAGCTCTTCAACGACGATATCAAGTATTTCGTAAACCCTACAGGAAAGTTCGTTATCGGCGGTCCTCACGGCGATACCGGACTGACAGGTCGCAAGATAATCGTTGATACCTACGGTGGCAAGGGCGCACATGGTGGCGGAGCCTTCTCAGGTAAAGACTCAAGCAAGGTAGACCGTTCAGCAGCTTATGCCACACGTCATATCGCCAAGAATATGGTAGCTGCAGGAGTTTCCGACGAGATTCTCGTTCAGGTAAGCTATGCCATCGGCGTGGCAGAGCCGGTGAGCGTATATGTCAATACCTACGGCAGAAGCCACGTAAACCTTACAGACGGCGAGATTGCTGAAAAGGTAGCCAAGATGTTTGACCTGCGTCCGAAAGCAATCGAAAAGCAGTTAAAACTGCGCCAACCGATGTATCTTGAGACAGCAGCCTATGGACATATGGGAAGAAAATCTGAAGTGGTGAAGAAAGTATTCACCAGCCGTTATCACGAGACGAAAGAAATGGAAGTAGAACTGTTTACATGGGAGAAACTCGACCTCGTAGACAGAATAAAGAAAGAATTTGGTCTGTAGGATACATACGTTTTGCAGATCAGCAATATAACTCGGAGTTCTCAGAGTGCTCGAACTATTTGTTCGAGATCTCCGGGGTCTCCGATTTTTCTATAATAAAATTCAAAGAATATGTTACAGTCAGACTCAACAGAAGTAAAGCACCAGTCTTCTCACAACATCCATATTATAGAGGAACATAAAGAGGAAATGCCGCGCCACCCTTATCAGGTGCTGCAAGAACTTCCGCCCGATGCCACTCCGGCACAGCAAGACTCGGCATTGCAGACTGTATATAGCAGCACGCCCAACTACAAGACCGCCACGCCGCTCGACTCGACAAGTATGCTAAACAGGAACAATCTCGACAAGAACCTCGAGAAAGTAGACCTGCCGCAGTATTACCGCCAGAACTTCTTCTCTACCGACTCCCTGTGGCATCCGGAGATAAACGGTGGCAGATACGGCATTGCCGGCGACCCAGTGCCATATACGATAAAGAGCGACAATATGATTACCGCATTGCTCCTCGGCTGTTTCATTCTGGCGCTCGTGGCGTTCTCGAAGTCGAGATGGTTCATAATCCGTCAGGCAAAAAACTTCTTCAGAGTGCAACGCAGCGGTACGACAGTAATAACGGAGACGACAAACGAGTTCCGCTTCCAGTTCTTCCTTGCCGCCCAGACCTGTCTGTTGCTCTCTCTCGTCACGTTCTTCTATGCCCAGGAATACAATTCCGACACCTTCTTCGTGTCGTCGCAATACCAGCTAATAGCCATCTTCTTCGGTGTCTTCGCCGGTTATTACACGCTGAAGGCACTTCTCTATAGCTTAGTCAACTGGGTATTCTTCAGCGGTAGACAAAACGAACAGTGGATGAAGTCGTATCTCTTCATCTCGTCGATAGAAGGCGTAGTGATGTTTCCGGTAGTAGTATCGCAGGCATATTTCGGGCTATCAGTAAAAAACACAATACTTTACATCGCATCAGTAGTAATATTATCGCGATTACTGTCGATATATAAGTGCTTTTTAATCTTTTTCAGACAAAAAGGCATTTATCTGCAAATAATTTTGTACTTTTGCGCCCTTGAAATAATGCCTTTGCTCACGCTCTGCAGTGTGCTGTCGGTATTGATAAGTTATTTGAATATAAATTTTTAAGAGTTCGATGATTAAGAAGATATTAATTTCTCAACCCAAGCCAACAAGCGATAAATCACCATATTACAGTATTGCTGAGGACTTCGGGGTAGAGTTTGTATTCAGACCGTTCATAAAAGTGGAAGGACTCTCCTCAAAGGAGTTCCGCCAGCAGAAAATAAGCATTACAAGTTTTACGGCGG
>ERZ808275.271-NODE-271-length-24641-cov-9.350525_pt1 | contig 24641 bp, 19 predicted proteins | sample MGYA00520894_ERZ808275 | MGnify/ENA primary metagenome ERZ808275 (study PRJEB31516, sample SAMN03275598) | gut metagenome | biome: mammalia-associated habitat; material: feces | host: Papio cynocephalus | place: Kenya | collected 2012-08-03 ...
TATCCATTCGGTGGCTTGATGGCGGAAAGCACAGGTGGAAATGGCCAAAGATATAGGTATAATGGTAAAGAGTTGGATAGAATGCACGGCTTGGACTGGTATGACTATGGCGCACGATGGTATGATGGCATGAGGTTCTTGACCCAAGACCCTCATGCGGGTGACTATGTGAGTGTCAGTCCTTATGCTTATTGTGTAAATAATCCCATAAATGCGATAGATCCAGATGGAAAAAGAATACGAACACTTTTATATGAGGATAATAAATTTTCAAAGTATTATGAGAGTAGCGTTGATTTTCGTTCTGCTATGTTTCGTTTTGCAAAAACCTCTTTTGGAAAACAATTGTTTGCAGATTTTACCCCTAAAAATTCCTTTTTCTTTGGAGTGAAAGGCAATGGTAAATATTCAGATTTTAATCTAAATATTTATGAATGTTCCTTTTCTAATCCAGAAGAGAAAACGGCATTCTTTAGAGATGTAAATGCACAGACGCAATTGAAGGAAGGTGAATGTGGAAAACCGATATTTAATGTACTTATAGATGTTGAGAGAGATTCTGAGAAGTTGTTGGAAACTGTCTGTCATGAATTTGCAGGTCATTTATATAAATATAACAAGATACTTGATGCCTTTAAGAAAACAGGGAAGTTTGATGAGGCAAGAAAAGTATGGAATGCTTTTCCCCAAGAAAAAGACCATAAGGAAATGCATGATATAAAATTTCAAGATATAAATATTTATCAAAAAATGATGATTGAATTGTTCCATAAAAAGACTTATAAAAACAAAATTCATTAAGAATATGAAAAGGGAAATAGGAATATTGATGTGTATAATAGTTTCTGTCTTTATCTCATGCTCTGAGACTAAGGAGAAAGAGATTGTGCTTTACCCTTCTCTATCTGTAGATGCATATCGCATAGTATATAAAGACAAAAGTATTGTCATTCAAGAATGTAGTAAAAAATCCGAAAAGGGGAATAAATGGTATTTGTCGCAAAATCATGGAGAATACTATTTGACTTATCATGGGAAAAAATATCTTTTCTTGTCAAATAAGCGTGAATGGGATACTATTTTCCAAGAGAAAGATGATATGCCCATTCATACTATAACCAAAAAAATGAATGATTCTTTATATGTATCCTCTTTTAACCAGATAGTGATATATGAAGGAATGATTTTAGAGATAGTTTATGATAAGTCTTACGTTATAAAACAAGTACGCCGTCAGGCTTTGTGGATAGACTATACTCCCCCAAAAATGAAAGCCATAGAATACATACCTTTCCTTTATGAGAATTCCAAGAGAAAAGAATGTATGGAATAATCGTTTAAAAATGAATACGAATATGAAATGGATATGCAACTTTAAACTTCAAAAATGGCTCCTAACACTGATGGTGTCGGTAGTGTCAGCAAGTTCCTTAGGTCAAGGAGTAAAACAACCTTCCTTGACCTATGATATGCTGTTGCCAAATTTCAAGGAATGCCAGCCAGCGCCTATGTCCTTTGAGACCTATGGCTCTTTTGAAAGTTCTGAATATACAGGAACTCCTAATATTGCTTTTTCCTTGTTTGATGTATCATCAGGAAGCATCCGTCTTCCTATAAGTTTGAAATATGATGCTACAGGAATCAAGGTAAATCAGGAGGCTTCTTCCGTTGGCTTGGGGTGGGGACTGGTATTTGGTGGCAGCATTATTCATGTTGTCAATGGACAGGATGATTTTAGTTCATACTCGGCTACGACAGACAAGCAGTTTCGAGATTCCATATACTCAATAACCAAGGGATACCATGCCGCCTATGTACCTCAAGACTATTTTATAGATTGGGATTTGGGTCTTGGCTTACTGGACGCAGGACAAGCTAATCGAGTTTCTGAAAGACTGTATTGGAGAAGCTTGCTGATGGAAGACTTGGCTCATGGAATGCATACACCAGATGTCTTTCATGCTAATTTCTGCGGTCATTCTGTTACATTCACTTTTGATAGCAGAACTAAGGAGATGAAGATATTGGATGATAATGCTTGCAAGTACAAAATTGAGTTTGAATATGGAGGTTCTGTCTATCCTTCTCATTTTGATATTACAGACGATATGGGTGTCAAATATGTTTTCCAAGCTTTTTGTGAATACGAACGGTTAGATTGCTATTATCTGACGGAAATCTGCGGATTGAACCCCAATGATGTCATCACAATCTCATATACTCAATATCGACAAAAAGGTCAGTATGATCTATATCAATCTGTCGGACACCTAAAAACTTCGACTGGTGTGTATCCTGGTGACTTGTCTGATTTGCTAGGAACGCACTCCAAGGCATCTAGCACCTTGTTATATCGTGAAACTTTGTATCCAACTATAATAGAGTCTCATCGTGAAAAAGTATTGTTTGATTTGGAGAATAGGGAAGACATCCAAGGCTCCAAAGCAATAAAAAGCATACGTGTTATCTCCAAGAATGGCAATGTTCAGACGCATAACTTTTCTTTTGACTACGATTATTTCTTAGAGGAACAGAATGGCAAGGGAACAAACTGTCCTTTGGTAGGTTATACCGATCAGGAATACTCGGGGAAGCGTCTAAAATTGACGGGGGTGGTGCTGGATGATAAGAAGTATTCCTTCTTTTATGATACGAGGACACCATTGCCTTATGTGACCTCCTTGTCACAGGATTATTGGGGGTATTACAATGGGGTAGATAACGGAGATAAGTTTTGCTCCAGTCCTTCATATAGTATATCGGGAGGTAGTCTCTCGGAAGTAGAACATCTTGGCGATGCAAACCGACAAGCTTCGCCAAGTAAAATGCTATGTGGTATGCTCAAGAAGATAGTCTATCCTACAGGTGGATATACGGAGTTTGAGTTTGAAAGCCATCATTTTAACGACTCGTATTACTATCCTTGTGCGGAAAGACCTTATCGAAAGGCAACATCCTCTATTTCAGTCTATTCCGTGGCGGCTCAGAAGGAGAAACCTAATGGCAAGGACTTTGTGCTGACAGAAGAAAAAGATATAGAGTTTACCGTGAACATCTACAGTAGGGATCCAGCAAAGCATACGTGCTCTGCAACAATATGGTGTGCGAAAGGTAACAATTACCACGAGGTGTTCTCGACATCGACCTCTACCCCAGGCATGTCCAAAACTTTCACTCGACATCTCCAACCAGGTGTTTATGTTATATATATAACCATACCCTACGTTCCTAGTGATTATGCTACAACAGCATCTATCAGTGCGATTACAGGATATTCGTATGTAATGGACGATGCTATTGCCGACAGCAGCGGTGTGTCTGTTGGTGGAGGAGTTCGAATAAAGAGCATAACCAATTACGATGGTAAAAGCTCTGCCTTTGTGAATAAGACACTTTATGAGTATAAAGGTGGAAAATTGCTGGTTCCTACGGTAAGACTTAAAAATATGACATTGAATTTTTCCAAGCAAAATTCTATGTCAATCGACCAACTTACTTATTCGTTCATTGGCTCCCAAAAGTCTGATTTGGGCTTAATGTCCTTGGGCGTTCCTACGGTTGGGTATTCATCGGTAAAGAAGAAAGTTGTTGATGCCAATGGTCAGGACAATGGCTATGTTGTCAGCAATTACGAGAACGAGGCTTACCAAGAGATGGGTATGGAAGAACAGTATTATTATCCCAACTATGGCTTGAATGGAAAAATTTTAAGCAGAAAGATTTTTTCTTCCACGGGTGAACTTGTCCATCAGACAGGTTATGCTTATGGAAGTAAAAAATATGAAGAGATATTGTTTCCAAAATGCCTTCCTTTATTTTTGAGTGGGGTGGCATTGGAGGGATGCAAATATCATCTGTCCATATATCCAAAGGCGAATGTCTGGAACTATTTAAGTGAGATGACAGATATTGCCTATGTTGATGGCAGGGCCATGTTGCCTAAGACAACAACATTTGTTTATGACCAGACAAACTACAAGGAAAGTTCGGTTGTTACTATGCAAGGGAAAACAAAGACAACAAAGGTGATGACATATCCGCATGAACGGACTACGGTAGGTGCTGAATTTCTGAGCGAAAGACATTGTTTGTCGGAAGTCACAGGTATGGACGATTATATGGGGTTGTCTGCAAATACACTGGTTGGTGGATATCAGAAAAAATATTTACTGGTAGAAAATGCAGTACCTTTAGTCAATGAGTTCTTGACCAAGGGCACATCTGGAAACATGAGACAAGACATGAAAGTGGTACGGTATGACTCCTATGGCAACATCTTGGAATATTGTACAAGTAGTGGAACGCATACCGTGTTGTTGTGGTCTTATTGTTACCAATGTCCAATTATGGAAATTGTGGGGGCAACTTATGATAAGGTCTGTGCCCTTTCGCCAACCATAGGAGACATTGGTAGTAAAGCGACATTGACTGCTAAGGAGTTGAAAGAATTGTATGATTTTGTCGTAAAAGGAACAAAGGCTCATGTAACTGCATATCTGTACAACCCATGGTACAAGGTCTCTGAGGTGATTTTACCAAATGGCAATATTAACTATTATGAATATGATGCCTTTGGAAGGCTCGTCTCAGAAAAAGATTTAGATGCCAATCTGTTAACAATTTATAAATACAATTACCGCCCATGAGAACATGTAGTAACTTATTTTTGCTGATGGTATTGTTATTGGGTGTGTTACCCGCATTTGCACAATCTCCTGGTGAGAATAGTATAACAATACAGAAAAATACGAGTTCAACGAACTATGTTTCCGAACACTCGTATTATGATGGCTTGGGGCGTATGGTGGAGAAAGTATTTGTCAACTTATCACCAGAAAGTGGAGTCGATTTGCTAGAATCCACTAGCTATGATGCCTTTGGTCATATACTTCAGAAAGGCAAGCCTGTAGCCTTGTCTGGCAATTCTGGCAACTATACGGATGTAACCAGAGAACATTATATTTCGGACTACCATGAACCTTATGCCTATATGGGGTATTCCTACGAGAATTCGCCATTGGGAAGGAACACGGTGGAACGTGGACCTGGGGCAGCCTGGATTATGCAAGGGAAAAATCGGGGAGTTGCTTATTTAAGTAATTCTACGAAAGCACATCTGAGTTGCTTGTCCTTTGAATTGTCAAACGACATGCTTGTCAATAAGTCGTATTATCCAGATGGAACCTTGAATGTCATAAAAAAAACAGACGAAGATGGTAGAGTTACCTATGAGTTCAAGGATTTCTTGGATAGGTTGATTTTGAATAGGAGAGTTCAGGGAGAAACGGATGCCGATACTTACTATATATACGATTCCAAAGGTGACTTGGCTGTGGTATTACCACCAGAGGCATCTTCACGTTTGTCATCCCCTGGCAATTATTCTTGTAAATCAGCCGCTCCATTGTTGGATTACGCTTATTTATATAGCTATGATGAATTTCATCGTTGTGTCTCCAAGAAACTTCCTGGGGCAGATGCTGTAACCCTGCAATATGATAGTATGGATAGACCCATATTCATGCAGTCAGGTGTGCAAAAGGCTAGCAATACTTATACCCAACTGGTTTATGACCAATTTGGTCGTTTGATACATCAGGGTGCTGGTACATATACTGTGAGGTATTTCTATGACAATTACGATTCTATTCCTAATATTCCCGCCTTGCAATATGTAGGAAAGGCAGGCTATGGCATCAAGTCTGATAATGCAAGAACCTTGCAGACAGGTATCGTGGTATCTACCGATGATGGAAAAGAGCTGTATTCAGTCTGCTATTATGATAGAAAAGGGCAACTTGTTCAAAAACGAGCGGAAAACAGTCTGGGAGGTTTGGATTGTTATTATTATCTCTACACTTATACAGGCAAGGTGCAAAGTATGCTTCATGAGCATGTCGTAGGCTCGTCAAAACAAAAGGAGGTTTATACCTATCGTTATGATAATGCTGACCGTTTACAACAGGTGCTCCACCAATTAAATGATGGTAAGATTGTCTCTTTGCAGCAAAATGCCTATGACAAACATTGCCGTTTAATAAGTCAGAGGGTATTTGAAAGGGAAACGGTTGGTTATGGTTATAATGTAAGGGAATGGGCAACGGACATAACTTCCACTAACTTTAGGGAATCCTTGTCATATTATGATGGCAAGAATCGTGAGTTTGGTGGAAACATATCCGCAATGACTTGGAGTGCGAACGATGAGTCGTTGAAACGGAAATATGATTTTTCGTATGATAGGCTTTCTCGCTTAACCTCTGCTTCTTATTCTGAGGATAATTCTATAAATGCTCATTATGATACTCGTTATACGTATGACCTGATGGGTAACATGCTGACCTTGAAACGTAATGGACTTCAAGATGGTGAAACTTATGGCTTGATAGATGATGTAACTTTTACTTATAAGGGAAACCAGTTGCTTAAGGCAGAAGACAAAGTGGAAGACCCCACTTACAAGGATGCATGGAATTTTGTGGATGGTGCTTCTGAAAATATAGAGTACGGATATGATAAGAATGGTAATTTGGTCAAGGACCTAAACAAGGGCATCTTGCAAATTACTTATAACTCATTAAACTTGCCGACTTCTCTAAAGATGGAAGGTGGCAAGAGTGTCAGTTATGTCTATGATGCCCAAGGCCAGAAGTTGCAGGCATCCTATGTGACGACTATGCCAAATACAAGTATGACTTTGGACTATTGTGACAATATGATTTATGAGAATGGTAAGTTGACTCAAATATTGGTAGATGGAGGTTACATCTCTTTTGCCAATGGAGAAGCAGTGTACCATTATTACCTTAAAGACCACCTTGGTAGTAACCGAGTGGTAGTCAATCAAGCTACTGGTGAAGTGGAGCAAGTGAATCATTATTATCCATTCGGTGGCTTGATGGCGGAAAGCACAGGTGGAAATGGCCAAAGATATAAGTATAATGGTAAGGAATTGGATAGAATGCACGGCTTGGATTGGTATGACTATGGTGCAAGGTGGTATGATGGCATGCGGTTCTTAACACAAGATAGCAAATTAGAAAAATATTATACAATAAGTCCTTATGTATATTGCTTGAATAGCCCTATTAGGTTGTTTGATAATGATGGGAGAGAACCTGGCGATTTTTTTCTTTCCCCAGATGCTGCAGCAAAGGATTTTGGGTTGTTTTATAATGCAAATTCTATTAGAGATAACCTAGAATATGCTTCAAGTATATATATGATTAGAAATGATAAAGGAACGCTTGGATACACATATACAATAGCGGCTAAAGGAAAAGAACATGAGAGTGTTCCTAGTAAACCATTGCCTGGTTTTTGTATAGTTGCGTCTATACATAGTCATGGCGCATATGATTCACGGTATAAAGATAATGAATTTTCTGGCACTTATTTGTACAGAGACGGTAAGGAAGTAAGAATCGAGTCTTTGAAGACGTCTAAAAAAGGTGACATAGGTAATGCTAATTTAAATAAGATTAATGCTTATTTGGTCACACCTAATGGGTCTTTGCAAAAATATGATTACAAAACTGGAAAGATCAAATTGCTTAGTACCGATATGCCGAGTGACAATAAAGATCCTTCGCGTTTGAATGAACAATCAGCTTTGGTTTACGATAATAGGCTTGATATTGAAAAACTATTAGAGTTATATAGAAAACAAATGTATAAGTTTGAAAATATATTTAAAAGATAAGACATGAGAAAGGTATTGATGTTTATAAGTATTATAGTGGCAACTATTCTTGTTGTGCTTTTTTACAAGCCAAGTGATAATACGCCAAATTTTTATCGTTTGGTTTCATTGCAAGAATATGAAGGTAAACTTTATAATCCTAAGGATTATTTTGATTCGTCTGATACTTTGTATGATAATAATGATACGCTTGCCAGAGCTGTTGTTATGAGAAAAAATACGGCTCTTGATGTAGCAAAGTCTCTTTATTTGTCTAAATTTGGGCAGAAGAATGTGCAAAAGCTGCAAGCCTCACTAATAGGCGATAGTGTGTGGAAAGTGAGTGCTATAGGAAAGGATACTATGGCAGTTTATATATATAAAAGCAATGGTAGGATATTAAATGATAAAACTAAGGAGGTAAATTCCATTCTTGTAGATAATCCAACACTTGCAGCAGAAATAGGTATTGCATATTTGAGTGATATCTATGGTCAAGAAACAATAAATGGAGAATATCCTTTTGAAGTCGTAAAATTTAAACATAGTTGGTTGATTATGGGAACACTTCCTAAAGGACATTGCGGAGGAACTGGACAGATTCAGATTTCTGCCTATGATGCAAAAGTTAGGTTTTATATTCATGAAAAGTAGAACCGAAAAAGAAAAATAGAAATCGTCGGAGCCATAGAAGGTGAGAACAACTCGGCAACTATACCTCCAACGACCAGTTTATTATAAATGTCTTCGCACTTTGTCGTTCTTAGTAAAAGTAAATGATATTTAATGATTCTGCTAAATCTATATAAGAGCTTATCTATTTAAGCTTGTCTATATAAGGGTTTATTGATATGTAAAAGAGATTTCCTTCGCTTTCGTGTCTTTGCCATCGGTGTTCTTGTAACCGCCATTGTAATAGCTGGCCTTCACATAGAACTTGCCCGTGTCTCCTGATTCGTTGGCTCTCATGTTCTTGATGGTGATGGTCTGGGTCGTGCCAATCACATCGTCTGACTCGTATTTCTCCACGAACCAACAGTTCCAGTTCTTCCCCCCATCCACATCGGAGGTAGAAGTGACCACCACGCTGCAACCTTGTGGATTCACATCGTTGGAAGCGATGCTGATTTCGATAGGTAACAACTCCTTCGGATAGTTGCTCGGAATCTGGAATGTCAAGGTGGCAGTGGCATCCTTGTCCTTACCCATCTTCTGAGGAAACTCAAACTGGTAATCCAACTGCTTGATGGTATAGATGTGGATGTTCCTGCTCAATCCATGCTTCTTGTCCAACAGACGGATGATGCCTTCCTTCAAGTCATCTTCAATGTTGCTCAGCGTATAGTGAATCATGCCTTCTCCATTCTCGAAGGTGATGGTAGGAGCGTCAGCAGTTCCGCAGTTGGTATTCTTCACCCAACTAGCCTCGAAGTCTTCGGCTGTGATAGTGGCATCGCCGATGTACTTGTATCGAATCGATTGCTCGGAAGAGGCGCCTTCATTCAGAAGAAGATAAGTGCCATCCGTGATGCTCAGCGTGTATTTCCCATCCGATACCTCAGGCACGATGTCTTCCACGACAATCCAAGGGTTGTTGGCAGGAGTGCCGTTGACCGCTGCATCAAAACTGTCATAGCCCAACTCTGGGTCTAACTTCTTGACTCGTATCTTGTACTCGTGGTTGCGCTTGATACGATAGAGTTTGTTCTCTTGGTCTTGCAGCAAGACGAGGAAACGCTTGGTAATTCCGTTCTTGTATGTCACCTTGAGAATGACTTTCAACGGTTTGTCGGCATCGTTGTAGTTCTCGAATGTATAAGCCACGTTTTCCATCTGCCCCTCCGAACCTTCGTAGGTCTTCCTGTCTCGTGTAGAGGTGATATCCTCCGTTGACCATTCCGTCATCTCGTTGGTCTCGGGAAAGGTCAAGTCCTTCTTGAAAGGAGCCACGGTGCCGTGCTCTTGTCCGTCGTAGATGGAAACGATGACATGGGAGATGTCTTCAGCCACTTCATCGTCCAGCACCACTTTGACCTTGGCTCGGTCTCTGATGAGATGAACCACATTGTTGGTGTTACCTCCTTCCAGGAACGCTTTCATCTCAGCAGGCGTGTCCTTCTTGACGTATCCCCAATAGACAATCTTTTGCGATTGGTCCTCGCCCGCACTCGACTCGAAGGAAGTCATCAGATTGTTTTCATGCAATCCTATCCAGTTGGCGGAACGAGAGAAATCATTTGTGGCATTAGCTACGAAATGGATGCGAGCCGTGGCATTCGGCACGATGGCCTTCAAGCCTTTGAGGTCGCTGCTTCCGTCAGCCTTGATCTCGTCTTTCGTCGTTGCTTCTATATTCACCTCCTTGGCGAGCCCCAGGAAGAAACCATGCTTGTCGAAGCAGAAGAGCTTCATGTATTCCGAACGCTCGATGCCCTCGTTGCCATACGTCTGGCTTCGGGTTGAGATGTTCTGCTCTTGATAACTCGGGAGACATATCGGGAGACAGATCGAATATTCCGCTCTGTAGGCAGACGTGATTTCTTGGGATGCCTGAGAAGGGGTTTGCTCTATCATGTCGCTGGTGCAGGCTGTCAGCATCGCCAACAGCCCTGTCATCATACAGATATAATATTTGATATGTTTCATAATCGTAACTCCTCCTTTTGGATTATTCATTCTTGTTTTCTAATGCTGTGACTTCCTCCGGTGAAAGATCACGGACGCAACGGACATAGCCGCCATTTCTATTGCTGGAGTTTGCTTTTACTTGCTTGCCGCTTAATGCCCAATAACTACCTCCCCTCAGAACTTCAGTTACAACGTCTTGGTTCTTGTCGTATTGGTAGCTTACGATGACATTGATTTCTGATTCAGTAGGAAGTCGCCAGTTGTCATAACGTTTGCCGTCTAATCCTACTTCTACGTAGTCATCACAATGTTTTGATGCGTTGACACCATTGCCGAAAGCTGTGACTGTTCCTAATTGGGATGCAAGGGCAAACGCTGGTGATACAACATCTTCTAATGATAGCTTGGTGTTGGCATCTATGTTGTTGACGTGCCCAATTGTATAATTGTCATTGGCTTGGGTAATCTGCACGACATACATATGATTGTTTGATTTTTCAGTCTGTGCGGAGCTAAGTGTCGCTTTGTATTTGCCATTGCTTCTTGCATCGTCGTATTCCCAAATATAGGTTCCTTTCGTTCCACCACCAAAGATACCTCCACCGACTGAACCGTAGGTATATACTTTCGCCTGGAAGTTGTCATCGGAGGATTTCTTCCAACTATCATGGCTTTCCTGATGCGTTTTCCAGTCTATCCATCCGTCAAGGTCTTTGGTGGAATACCAGCCGTCGATGGCTTGGATATATTCCAGCGGATATTGCTTGACCGTGACTTGCTGCGACTTGTTGCCACTGGTAATCGTAAACTTGATGAACTTGACCGTGAGTGGAACGAACTCGCCTGCTTCTATATTGACGAGACCTTGGTCTTTCTTCTCCGTGTGTCCATCGGCGAATTTCAAGTTAATCTGAGGGTAGAGTTTGCCACTCGTAATCTTTTGCTTCGTCCCATTCTTGTCATAGTAATACACCTCGTCTATCTTGACGGTGCAAGCATCGGAAGCATAGAAGTGGATGGTCTTGTTATCCACCGTCTCGTTCCTCATGATGTGGAAAGTAGGAGAAACCAAGAGATAGCTTTGCTTGTCGGCGTTGATGATGGTCTCTTCGCCTTCCGCCCATTTCATGACATCGTATTTCAAATCCACAGGCGTGCCATAGTTGATTTCTGTACTGCTGCCAAGGTTCGTGATGTTGGCATTGACCATGTAGAGATAGTTGCGTCTCAACTCGGTCTCGCTTGTTTCTCTCACGGGGATGCTGTAGAAGTTGTTGATGGTTTCACCCACTTGACCTTCTCCCTCTGCGCTTTCGTCCACCTTGGTCAGTGGAACCTTGACGGTAATCGTTGGCGTTTCTTCAGGGGTGTCTTTCCATGAGGTGGCGTAACTATAGGTTGTGATGGTGAAGTTGCCGTCGCTTCCTTGCATACTTTCGTATGAATCCCCCATGTTGCCGAGTGCCTTTGCCGTGTTGTCGCCAAAGAATGTCTCAGTGTTTGCTTCGCCGAAGAGTGTGGTCTTCGTGTTGTAGTTCTTGAAACTCCAGGTGGGTTGCCCTACGGTATAACCCGGTACGGCGATGGATAACTTGACGAGAATCTTGGCGGCGGCACGGCTGAGACTTGCCTGGATGGTTTGCGTGGCGGAACTTGTTATCTGGTAATCGGTTGCGCTACTCATCAAGAAGGTCTTTCCCTTGTTGCTCGTCGCATGGTAAGGCTTCCAAATGTCGGCATCCGTTTGTACACACTGGCTCAAATCCTCAAGGGTATTGGTGCCTTGGAGATTTGCCGTGGCATTGGCGATGGCGAGGATTTGATAAGTCTTGCCTTCCACCAGATCGTTCCTGTCTTTCCAATTGCCTTGGTCGAGTAGGGCTGTCGTGCCATTGGATAGCTGCGAGAGTTGCTTGCTCAGTCTGATTTGTTCGTCGTCTTTGCCAAACAACTTGACATCGAGTTTTGTCAACAGTGACTCATTGAGGCTCACGTCGGATGCCGTTCGGGTCTTGGCCTCTATCACTTGGGGTGAAATGTTGAGGCTTTCTTCTTGTGCTATCGTGCCATCTAAGTTTTCCTCACCGGTACACCCTGTGAAGAGCGCACCTATGAGTAAGGTCAACATACCGATCCAATTCCAAGTATTCTTATTTATGGTTCTTGTCTTCATAATCATATTTTTTTATACCTGTTATTTCACTTGTATGAAATGAATCTCGGTGGAAGTACCAGGCAGTTTCTCTTCGCCTTCTCCCACATTGATGAGAGCCTTGTTGCTTACGCCTACCGTCAGGAAGATTTCAGTCTCGTATTCGTGTGGCTTTGTCGTATCGAGGATGTATTTTGGCACGACATAGAAACTGATGCTCTCCTTGTAGCCGTTGCCTTGGATGTAATCCTTGATTTCTCCCGAACTATCGCCTGCTATGACAAAACCAAAGTTGGGATTGCTGCTTTGCAAAGCCCACTTCCTGCCTGCGGTAAAGATGTTCTCGAAAGTAAACATTGGCCCGAATGTTGGGTCGTTGTAAGCCACTTGTATTCTGTCATCTTGGGTTTGGTAGTCGCCTTCCACGATGGTATGGATTTCCACCTTATCTATATAGTCATACTTTCCACCGTCTTCCCAGTCGAGAACTGTAGGCTCAATCATGAGTTTTCCTCCTTCCGTGAAGTAGCCATAGACTACCAACTCGTGGTTGCGTGCAGCAGGTTTCCTATTCGATGGTATGCTGAAAGCTACGCTCTGCTCGGGAGAGTCGCTACTCTGCTTGAAATAGATCTTGCCAGTGATAGGCTTGTTGCTTTCCCGAAGGTACGTGCGATTTCGGGAGATGAAGTTGGCATCGCTGAGGCGTTCCATGTAATCAGGCGCCTTCTCGTTCTCCTTCCTTCGATATATCGTAGGGTCTTCCACGTTGCTGATGTATTTGTTGGCAACTCCATCCAGTAGCAACTTCGTATTGACATAGGATGTTTCACCGCCATATCGAGTGGAAGTCAACCCCGCGGATTCTTTCTCTGTGAGGGTTGCCGCATCGGGAAAGACATAACTCTCTGTCGGGATGATGTCGTCATCGAGTTCGATTCTGCTGACAAATGCTTCGTCTGTTCCTGCATCTTTCTTGCGAGCGAAGAAGAAATGGAGCTTGGAGACAGCTCTCACCAATGGAATCGAGACGGCTTTGGCGTATGCTTCCGTTTCGGTGTCTGCTACATGGTCGGCGACGGAAATGTTCGTAATGACACGCGATATAGGAAGACCACTACTAGGTACTTCCGATGCCTGTGGCTTTCCTTCGGAGGTGATGCCAAACTGGCTTTTGATGACGAGGTTTCTCAACTGTTTCTTGGTCATGAGTTTCTTGGAAGTGACACTCTCGAAAGAACCTTGATTTTCTTCTGAAATCCCTTGTGCTCCATCCGATGCATCTTCGATGCTTTCAGCGTTAGCCAGGATATAGAGGTCGAGATTTTTCAGTTCGCTTCCTGCGATAGAGCGAGGCAACTTCATGCTGACGTTTTTCACTTCGTTCTCGCCATTGACAGGAGTGGATAATATCTCTTCCCGATAGCCGATGGCAATGGCATCGTCACTGCTCGCTTGGGAGTTGAACGCCCAGATTCGGATGCTATGGATACTGCTCTCCGATACAGGATTGGCTGGATTGTCATCTAAGCCTGCTCTTGTCTCGGTAGGAGCGGAGATAGGAAAGTTGAGGCTCAGGTAAGTATCGCCCTGCGAGTTGGCGGTCTTTATATCGTAATCGTCATAGACGCAAGAGGCAAACAGGCTGACCAACAGTACGGATAGCAATAGAGTAATCAGTGCCATCACGAAAGTCTTCAGCCGATTCTCTTGGTCGTATGCTTGGATAAATCTTTTCATAAGTTTCTCCTTTCTTTATGGATTGGATGAAAAAGTTTGGTTGTTCTTAGATGAGTTCTGAGAGGAATCATTTCCTCCTAAGTCCGAGTTCTGTAGGTTATAGACCCATCCATTCACTTTTACTTTAGCATCTAGATTATAGTCTCGTTTGTCTGGAACATAGAAGGTCAAGACGTAATGGTCTTGTCGGTCGAGATATTCCTGGTCGCTCCAGTCTTTGTTTCGTGCCGTCTCTCCACAGAGGGCGAGGAACCAAGGGAGAGAGTGGTTGAAAACAACCTTTGGCTTCTCCTTGTCACGCAAGTCGGTAATGATGATTCGCTTGTCGTCGTACTCGTCGTAACTGCGTGATAGTTGGAACTGCCCTTTGGCTTGATTTGTTGGCTTGACTTCGGGTGCTTGATCCGTTTCTCTTTCGAACATTCGGGAAGATGACAGGTCATAGACCAAGGCTTGGTCGATTGGCTTTCCTTCCACGGTCGTTTCTCCATTGTAGTTGCCTTTCAACTCTGTGTTATATGGGAGATAAGTGATGCCTTCGTTCTTGACTTTTTCTCCTTGGTGGTCGAGCCAAGCAGCCGAACCTTCGATGCGAACATCAAAGTTCTCGGGTGAGAATTGCACTTGTTCGTTCTCATAAGGGAGCAATACGATGCGATAGGTCTTGGTGCATTTCATCAGACTCAGTTCGCCTTTTACTACCTGACCTTCTCTTCCTTTCTCGTCCAGTCGCTTGAAGTCGATGGAAGTCTGTGCCGTATAGAGCGCAGCGAAGTCTTTGTTGTTTTCCAATTCTCCCTGTTGGTTCTCCTTGCCCATCTTTTCGGTCAAGTCATTGATGGTGGAAACACCAGGAGTGAGGGAAGAAAAACTGAACTCCATTTCGTCTCCTTCCGCTCTGCTTATTGGCTGACGGTCACGAGCCAGGCAGACGAAGGTGTATTTGCCGTCTTTCAAGTCGGAAATCTCCATGGTGTGCCCTGTCTCAAACTTATCCGAACTCTGGATATAAGAGTCGAAGAACTTGCCGTTCTCGTCGAAGACATAGACGTTGAGGTTTTTGACTTCCGATGCAAAAGCGTCAGCCTCTTTTATATTATAGGTATAGTTGAACTGAAGCGCCACTTTGCTTTTGGCAGGCGTAGGCGGCTCTGGTGCAGGACAAACGTCCAAGTCATCATTGATACACGAGGACAAGGAGGCGATAGCTATGGCAGGGATAAGAACCAAGTTACCCCAATGGCTGGTGATATGTGCGAGTTGGCACAAGCGAGTGTTGATGAAGTTTGCCATATCGTTAAATCTTTATGTTGTTAATATTCTTAGAAAAGTTATATGTTGTGTGCCAAGGAATTGGCATCCTGATAGTCTTCTCCAATTGTACTTTCTGTAAGTACTAGTTACGTCCCACTCATAGGTGGCTTGGTGATGTGTTGTCATTTTGAGTTTTTTGCTTCTGTCTCTTGAAGGTGAGTTTCTCTTTTGTTGGGTTGAATCTCTCGGAGGCGGAGAGAGAACCCCCGAGAGATTGATAAGCTTTTGCTATAATGTTTGTACAGAAATTGAAGTCTTGGATTGTTATTTCAGTTCGACATCGATGGTGTTGAGAACCCAAGGGTTGACATTTACAGTTACATCCATCCAATAGTTGTACTCCTCTTCTGGGTTAGGACCATTAGGAACGTCCTTGCCAAGATCCCAGATGTTGTTGACGGTCAACTTATAGACGCTATTTCTGAGAATAGAGTAGTAGCCTGTAGGTGCATAATACTTGTCGTTGATGGTGTACTTGTAATATACAGCACCAGCTTCGAACACGTCAATGTGGTATTTCTGCCTTACATCTGCCAATGTAACACCTTCTACTTCACCCTTTATCATCTTGAGAGCATCCTCTACGCTGATGATCGTCTTTCCATTGTCATCAACGAATGGCCAAGACTCTTCGTTGTCATCCAGAATGTCTTGAAGGGATGTGTATATCTTGTGACTGTAGCGATAGAATGTACCATCCTCAAAGTCCTTGTGATTACCTGCGTTGTCTTTCAAAGTTACAGTGAACTTATAGTACATACCTGTGGCTTTGGATTCGTCGGTAGTGGTATTTTCGAAAACATAATTGACATCCTTGTTTGTGAAATCTGCTAAGTTCTCTGCTTGCCACTCATCGCCGTAGTAGCTGTTAGGCTTGTAGTAAGTCATGCTGCCAGGAATGTTCAAACTCCATGGGGTTGCAGTTTCGGTCCAGTTTTGAACAAGGTATGACTTGTTAGCCATGTTCGTCAAAGTGTAACCATCGTAAGTTACGCTCTCGATGACATTGAGGTTCTTGGTGGTTGTGACATTCTCCTTGTTTTTAATCTCAGGATTGTTTACGGTAGGGGCATCGATTCGAGCTACAACACGGTCTAAGTAGATGTCGCCAGCGGTAACCTTGTTGGCTTCGTTTTTTGAAGCTTCTGTGAATATAACCTTGCTATGTCCGGCTTTCTTACTTTCGTCATTTTGGTTGAACATGACAAACTTGTTTGCAGTTGCATATTCGGCACCACCTGTGGATGAAGCTGCCAATTCCAAGTTACTTGTCATTGGGTAAGGAACGGTATTCATCGAAGAATTAGCCAAGAAATAAACCGTATATTCCTTTCCTACGGTCACACTGTTGATGGAAACTTTGAAAGGTTTGGTCGTACCGATTGTGTTTGGTGCTGTGTTGGTCTCCCAATCGGAGGCAGTCAAGTCCTTACAGAAGACACGGGTGTCTCCATCGTAGATGTAGATGGTTCCATTGGTGATAGTACTCTCTTCTGCAGTGCCATTCTCTTTGGCTTCCTGTTGGGCAGTTCGAGTAGCCTGTGTTTTAGGGAAGGATACAGTCATGAAATAGCCATCTCCGATGGTCTGTTGCCCTGTACTTGGTGACAAACTATCATCACTGCTACAACTGTTGAATGTGAATGCTGCCATTGCGAGCAAACTCATTACGAAAAGATTCATTTTCTTCATAATCTCTAGTTCTTAAAAAGTTAAACAAATATTTTTACTTATACTTATATTCAAAGAGTTTCGCATAATTTGTATTTGATCATCTTTTACTTGTATTTAATCAACCTTAAAAATGCTATGCTTTTGCCCTTACAGGGCGTACTTTGTTTGCGTGTTTTCCCAGGGCGCTGCCCTGGGCTTGAAGCTTTTGGGCTTACAGCCCGTTTTGTCGCATCGTCAGTATTCTGTCATACAGTCCGTTTTGTCGCATCGTCAGTATTCTGTCATACGGTCCGTTTTGTCGTATCGTCAGTTTTCAACCATATGGCAGTTTTGTCGTATCGTCCGCTTCAAGCCCGTATAGCGATATGTTTTCTACTTCTCGATTTCGTTTTTTATCTCGTAGTTGATGAAGTACTCTGTACGGCGCAACTGCGGATATACTTTCTGTATCAAGTAGCGATGGGCGGCACCTGCCTTGAGGGCGATGGTTCTTTCCTTCTCGTCTGGTGTCATGTCGCTGTCGATGATGTTGAGCACGATGTTCTTTTGTGGAATGTCATGCTTTTCGATATAGTCGCGCACTCCTTGCCAGTCTTCGGCAGTAGATGTGAATTGTATCAAGTCTTTCTCCACTGGATAGATGCTGATGAGATGTTCATAGACCGCCTTGGTACGATTCTCGGCAAGTCTCTTGTTGTTGTCGTAGTTGCCGTCAGGGGATGCGTAACCATGAAGGACGATGGAGACGATGCGTACATTGGTGTTGTTCTTGACCCTGTCAATGGTCTTGCACATCTTGTTGATTTCTGCGTCGTTGTTGCCCAACTTGGTGTTGATGAAGAACTTGTTGACGTTGAAGTGCAACCTGGCAGTTCCCTTCTCCTGGTGTATCTTGATTTCCTTGGTCTTAGGCTTCTCGCAGCCCTTTGGCTTCTCAGGCTCTTTGTGAAGAATGTCTCCTGCATGGCTGAGTAAACCTTCCTCTACGATGGCTTGGTTGCAGCCGCAGACATCTTGACCGATGACGAGTTGTGAGTTGTCCATCCAGGTGCGATATGGTGTCGTGTAAGAATACTGGATGGTTTGCGGTTCGTTGTTGTTGCGTTTGACCACGACCAGAGGATTAGGCGTCGCCGTCTTGTGGTTGCGTAGATAATAGATGTACCGCTTTCTTCCCATGATTTCCACGGCTGACATCTTGAGCGTGTCATCACGGTTGACAATCATCGGAATCAGGATGCTTCCCTTGTTGCTCTTGACTTTCAAGTCGTCGAGTTTGAAGTCGATGTTGACTTCCACTTGGTTACCTGTCTTCTTCACTTCCTTGTTGAGAATGCTGATTCCACCGCCTGTCAATGTCTGTGCAGAGACAGGAAGGTATTGGAAGAACCATGCGGTGGCAAGGAATGATAGGATGTTATGGAATGTTCTCATAATTGTAGTATTTAAAATACATAGACTAAGTTGATGGCAGCCTTGGTAGGACCTACATAATGGTGGCTTTTGTCGTTTTCCACTTTCTCGCCACATTTCTCACATTCATACTGGTCGTATCGGGAGAAAACGTAGCCTAGTCCTAGTTCCGCTTCGAGGTTCCAGTGCTTGGAGAGTGCCCAGGTGTATCCGTAGGCAATGCCTGCGCCAATCATCCATCCCTCGAAGCGATGGTCTTTCAATTTGGAGAAATCCGTGCCCAACAGCATGAAGTCGGCGTCGATGTTGCCCATGTTGTACTGTCCGCCAAGAGCATGGAAGCCGAGAAAGTGTCCCATCATCTTGTTGCAGAACCAGTATCTAGCCTCTGGTTGAACTAGCCAATGCTTCCATTTCCTGTTGTGGGAAAATGTCCAAGGGTTGTAATTGCCAGATACGTCCAGCGTCCACTTGGGTGTCAAACCGAACTCTACTCCAAGGTTGAAGGTAGTCGTTGCATCATACAATAGGTTTGTCTTGATGGCGGCTTCTTGTGCTGTCGCTGTCAGGGAGATGCCCATACAGGCGAGCCATGCTATAATCATCTTTTTCTTCATAACCTTAATATTTTAAATAATGTTCTTAGAATCGTCTTCTGTAAAAAGTTCTTAGAATCGTTAAATGATAGATTTCTTGTCTATATATGACGAACTTGTCTTTTTCGTTCTGAGCAGTCCGATGATTTCGAACTTGCGATGGCAAAATTAGGAGAAATTCCACTCGTCTCCAAATATTTCTACCCTGAAAAATACTGATTTCCTCTTTTTTTTCTGATTTTACAACTGAAAAATACTTAAAGTTGTTAATTCGCCAACTGAAAATGCTGTTTTTTCTGTTTTATTTCATAAATTTGCATCAACCAATTAGATTACCTTTAATTATATAGCTTATGTCACATGTCGCATTATTTCAGAATCAGCTGTCCATTTTCTCTCAGCCGATGCTCTTCTATTATTCCGTAGCGTTGCTGCATGTGTTCTCGGCTTTGTATTTCGCTGTGGTGCGTTGGTTTCACGTCTGTGCTCCCTATAAGCACAATCCCTATTATTATTTTCCAGCAAGGAAATGGTTGTCTATCATGTGCTTGTTTGTCTTGTTAGAGATACCTTATATTATAAATCCTGCCAGTGATGTCTGTTTCTTGACTGCTTGTGCGGTGCTGGCTGTCAACTATCCTTTGTCGGCTGTGATGGTATGCTTCGCTTATTTCAAGGCGCGCCATTCAGGGCGGGATACATTGCCTTTGATATGGATGGGACTTCCTGTTTTTGTGGCTGAAATATTGTTTGTGGCATTGGCTCTGGTGTTGCCTCACTGGTGTGAGGGGCATCTGATGTCGCTGGTAGTCGCATTGAGTACGGTCTCGTTACTGGCTTATATACTCTTGGCATTGTTTTGTTGGAAACTGTACTGTCAGTTGAAGGCGCAGTCGCAGGACAATTATTCGGACGATCTTTCAGTTCCTACCCGAATGGGTTATACTGCCTTGTTTTCCATGTTGGTTATCTTCGTCCTCACCTCTTTGCCTCTTGTCGCCCAAAGCCGTATGGCATTGGCATTCGTCCAGCTGGTTTTGATTGTTTGGCATCTTGTATTCTTGGTCTATGTGCTCGACTCACAGGTGTCACCCGAAAATGACGACTTGTTGCTGGTTTCTCAGTTACTAAGTATGGATTCATCTGAGCATCCATCGGAATTGGAGGAAATGACGGATGAGATGCAAACCAACTTGGAATTGGAAGATGAGAACGTGCGTTTATTCAAGCGTATCGAGAGACTGATGGTGACAGACCAACCTTATCTTCGTCCTGGCTACACAGCTGTCGAACTTGCTGCGGAGCTAGGCACGAATCGTACTTATCTCACCCATGCCATCAAGACAAATTACGAGAGTTTCTATCACCTGATTAACTCTTATAGGCTGAAATATGCGCAAGATTATCTTGCCGAGCACCCTGAAATCAAAAAAGAACAGTTGGCGATTGCAGCGGGATTTGGTTCGTATAGGAGTTATGTAAGGGCTTTGAAATCAATACGTTGCTAATAATGATAAATCTTGGTTTGTAAATTTGTCCACTGATTTTGTAAATTTGTCATCTTCCTTTTGCTATTTTGTCAGAAGCTTTTGATAAGATGGCTTGTTGTTTTGTTTGAGTGCCTTTTTCTATTCACAGAAAAGTATTACCTTTGCAGAAGATAAGCTGCACTCGGCAATATGAAAGCAAGCTTTCATTGCGCTCGTTTGCATTATCTTTGCATCATCCAGTCATGGATTAGGTAAAGTAAAGGATTTATATTGTGAGTAAAAGAAAGTGATAAAATGAAAGAGTTAAGTTCAAACATGGTAAGATTGATACAGTACGTCGAACTGTATCTTTGTCCTCGGTATTGTGGTGTCGTGGATAGGCGCAGGGTTATCGCTTATCTCTTCTTGACGCTGATTGAAATCTTGATGATTCCATTCCATTTTGTGTTGTTTCTTTTGATATGGCAGCCTTGGGGATTTGCTGCGGCAAGTGCTCATCTTTTGGCTTTCTTGATAATACAAGGGATGATATGGAGACAGACGATGGATTTTTGTCGTGGAGTATCGGGATTGTTTATTCTCGTGGCAGTCAAGTTGATGGTGGATTCTGTCTTTTGCACTTACTTTGGCGACATGGACGACCACGTTTCCGTATTGGGCAATATATTTGTCATGTTCATCTTGGCAATATCCACCTTGAGCTTGGTGTTGCAGACAACGGCACTTGTGATAACTGTGCTCACATTTCTCATGATTGGATTTTATGCGATGACACAGCCCTTAGATGCTTTCCTATTCTCTCTCAAGCCTATGTTGGTAGGTTTGATGATGATACTCTATGTGTTTACTTATAATATGAGTAAGGTGACCAAGGGATTGCGGCAACCTCGTGAGGTGAGCCGGGAGGAGAGACGTGCCTTGGAGATGTTGGCAAACCTTCGGGACATGGATTATGACAAGGCAGGTATGTTGATGGAACGGTTGAACCCTGGTTTGAGACAGCGTATCATAAGCCATGCTACTGAGCGATTGCGCAAGGAGGAGGTGGAACGCTTGGCATGGGATATGGTTTGCGCGGATTTGACCAAGAGCGAGAAGGAGGTGTGCAAACTGGTTCTTCATGGAAAGTCCTTGAAGGAAATCTGCCATCGGTTGGGTAAGTCGGAATCAAACATCACAAGTCAGAGATGTCATATCCGCAAGAAACTGAACATGGAACGGAAAGATGACTTGAAGCGTACCTTAGAGATGAAAATAGCAGAAATCAGGAATGCTATCTGATGGGTTCCTGATTTCTGCTAGATAACTTGTTTTTATTAAGTTCTTGACTCTTGCCATGTGAGATATCAATCTTCCAGTCGTAAGAATGCTTTTGGCAAATAATTGATGAGGTCGCTGGCGATGAGGCTTTCCTTTCCGATGTCCTTGATGGCAAGGTCGCCTGCCAATCCGTGGAGGTACATGCCGAGTCGGCAAGCGTCCACATGTTTGTAGCCACGAGCCAAAAGGGCGGTGATGATTCCCGTGAGCACATCGCCGCTGCCAGCTGTTGCCATGCCGCTGTTTCCTGTGGAGTTAAACTCGATGTGCCCGTTTGGTAAACAAAGGGCTGAGTAATGACCTTTCAAGATGACATATCCCTGTAGCCTTTCTGCCAATTCGCTCGCTTTGGCAAGCCGCTCGTAGCTGTTGGTGCTTGAGTTGCCTGCCAGTCTGTCGAGTTCTTTGGGATGCGGAGTCAGGATGATGTCCTTTGGCAACTGTTGCATCCAAGCTCTATGGCTCGATAAGATGTTGAGGGCATCGGCGTCGAGGACGAGTGGGCAAGAGGTGCGACGTATCTGGGCTATCAAAGCGATGGCGGTTCCCTCGTTGGTTCCCAGGCCAGGACCGATGCCAACGGCACTGAAGTTCTCTGTCTCGGTCGGTTCGCTGAAGCAAGTCTCCTCATGGTCTAGTTGGAGAACAGCCTCTGGGACTGAGATTTGCATGATGTCGTAGTTGCGCTTGGGAGTATGGGTAGTCACCTTGCCAACACCAGCTCTTAAACAAGCCTTGGTGGCAAGTATGGCTGCGCCTGTCATTCCGTAACTTCCTGCTATCATGAGGGCGTTGCCCATGTTGCCTTTGTGGGCGAAGTCATTTCTCGCCATGAGCAATCGACGGATGTCGTTCTCTTCCAAGAGACGGTATTTACAATCGCTTTGATTGATAAATTCAGGAGAGAGACGGATGTCCAGCACTTTCAAGCGTCCCAGATATTGCTGCATGTCCGCCAAGAGCATGGAAAGCTTCTTTTGCTGGAGGGTCAATGTCAGGTCAGCCTTGATGATGTTGGCGTGGATGTTGTAGGTGTTGTCCTCGCACATCATGCCCGATGGAATGTCGATGCTGACCACCTTGGCAGGACTTTGGTTGATGTATTTCACCATGGCGGCAAATCCACCAGCCAAGGGCTTGTTGAGCCCACTTCCGAAGAGGCCGTCTATCACCAAGGTGTACTCTGTGAGCTGTGGTGGGTCGAAGTTGACCGTCACTTCGGTAAAGAGCTTGGTGCGCTTGCCTTCCAACAGCCTTTTCTTGTTGGCGGCGCAGTCGGCAGAGAGTTTGTTATGTACGTTGAAGAGATAGACCGACACTTGGTAGCCGTCCTCGGCAAGTAGTCGGGAGACGGCGAGAGCATCGCCACCATTGTTGCCAGGACCAGCAAACACGACGACGGGTGTGCGGTTGGACCATTCTTCCTCGATGCTTCGGGTGATGGCCTTCGCCGCTCGTTCCATCAAGTTGAGCGAAGAAATCGGCTCATGCTCGATGGTATATTTGTCAAGCTCATGAATCTGAGCGCTAGTGAAAATCTTCATATTATTTCATTTTTGTGCAAAAGTACTAAAAAAAGCCCATTGAAAGCATGATGTTTCGTGTTTTTTTTGTAATTTTGCACAAAATATTTTATTTCAAAGACTATGGGCGTAGTTAAAATCAAGGACAAAACCTTTAAGACTTCTATTCCAGAAGCAGAGATTTTGAAGAAAGTTAAGGTCGTAGCCGACCGTATCAACAAGGACTTCGAGGGCAAGACTCCTGTGTTCTTGGCAGTATTGAATGGCTCGTTTATCTTCGCAGCCGACTTGATGCGTATGATTACTATTCCGAGCGAGATTTCGTTTGTGAAGTATGCTTCCTACGAGGGGACTTCCTCTACGGGTAGCATGAAGACGCTGATGGGCATCAACCAAAACTTGGAGGGTCGCCACGTGGTCATCGTGGAGGACATCGTCGATTCTGGCTTTACCATGGCTCACATGATAGAGGAATTGAAGAAACTCAATCCTGCGAGCATCGAGATTTGCTCTCTTCTCGTGAAGCCAGGCAACTTGAAGGTTGACCTTGACATCAACTATGCGGTGATGGAAATCCCTAACGACTTCATCGTGGGCTATGGCTTGGACTACGACCAGGAAGGTCGCAACCTCCGGGACATCTATACGATTGTGGAATAAGATGGGATAAGTGATGTGGGATAAATTTAGAGATTATTGTTTGGATGTCTCCAAATATTTCTTGACGGTTATATTTGTGACATCCTTCGTTGATGACTTTCGTGAAGAAGAACATTGGTTGATTTATGCATTAAGTCTTTTCATAGGTGTGGGACTTTTAGGATTGGCGTGGTTTTTTAATCAAAAGGACAAAGACGAAAAAGCGAAGAATCGTAAAAAATACAAACAGTTTAATCATAAAAACAGGAGGAATTAATATGAATACTTTAATTTTTTTAGGGTTGTTTGTACTGATATATGGTACGTTTTTTGCAATCATGTTATCTCCTTGGGGACAGAAACATATGAACTAGTGCAATTACAACATAATATATTATATAAAGATAAAAATGAAGAATATCGTAATTTTCGGCGCTCCAGGTGCAGGTAAGGGCACACAGAGCGACAAGA
>ERZ808275.272-NODE-272-length-24532-cov-5.300690_pt1 | contig 24532 bp, 42 predicted proteins | sample MGYA00520894_ERZ808275 | MGnify/ENA primary metagenome ERZ808275 (study PRJEB31516, sample SAMN03275598) | gut metagenome | biome: mammalia-associated habitat; material: feces | host: Papio cynocephalus | place: Kenya | collected 2012-08-03 ...
TGCCGGGGAGCTGATGCGGGAAGAAACCCCGGAGTTTCGCCGGCAGATCGTCGAGATCCTGGCAGATTTGAACGACGAACAATGGGAGTTCTTTGCGGACTTTGCAGAAAGGCTTGCGAATATAAAAAAATAGAGCAGGCTTTTGCCTACTCTATCATCCCCCGGATGAACTGGTACAGTACTTTCAGCTGCTCGAAGCTTAGCCGCTTCAGCTGCTCTTTGATTTTCTTAATGTAATACATTTTCCCATCGTTATTCGCTTTCATGTTGGGGTCCTCCTCCTGGATCAATTTAAATACTGTGATCCTGTTTTCAAATCTGTAACTATCTATTAAATTTTATCTAACTTCGACAGATTCCGAAGAGTTTAGGATCTGAATTGCAACTAAATTAAAACTACATTGCGGAGGTCATTATGGCGACAGGAAGTTCATCAAAATACAAATTCCGGCACCGGGAGCTGTACCACGGTGTGCAGATCGACATCCGGGCGCACACCCTGGTGGAATTCACGAAGAAACTACAAGCGAAATACAGCGAGATCGATCGCGGGGTCATTGATAAACGGACCCCGTTTTCTAATTTTGCGGAGCAATGGCTGGATACATATAAATCCGAGGTGGTAGGGGATGATTGGTTTGACATTCTGTCGTACATCGTTCTACGAAAAATCGTTCCAGGAATTGGGAACCGCCCCATCGGAAACATCAAGCCACTTCACGTACAGAATTTTTTGAACAGCTGTTCGGCGTATTCAGAAGAGTACATTGCCAAGATTTTTCGGGCGACAAAAGAGATCTTTCACGCTATTTACCGAAACGGCGGCGGAGATCTGGATTTTTCACAGGATTTAGTGAAGCCGCAGGGCAGGAAGAGCAAGCCGCGCCGGAGTATCACCGACTGGGAGAGAGAGGTGCTGCTGCGGGTGCTATCCGGACAGGTGACAGAAAATTTTTATAAAGAAAAAAGGCTTGAAACGAACCCGAGACCCCACCGCGGGAATCTGTTCTGCAAATTCTGTCTGTACTGTGGACTGCGTCCCAGCGAGTCGGCGGCGTTGATCTGGAAAGACATTGATTTTGATACCGGGATCCTGACCGTGTCCAGAACGTGGGACAAAAAGGGGAGGTCTAAGTACCCGAAATCCGATGCGGGCTTGCGGGACATTCCAATCCCGGCGATTTTTTTAGATGAGTTGCACGACTATAAACAGGATCCGTTCGAACCGATCACGCTGATGGATGGTCAACTCCCGACAATCGCACGGCGCAGGGCCATGTGGAACAATGTCCGCAGACTAATGAACATAGGAATGGGGTGCCGGGTAAAACAGAACGAATTGCTCACACCACTCCCGCTGGCAGACGATTTCGTCATGTATAATCTGCGTCACACCTACTGTACTGATTTGGAGAAGGCGGGCGTTCCGATCAACATCGCCGCACGTCTGATGGGCCATTCTGATATCACTGTCACGTCCAAAATCTACACCCACGGATCCGCAGAAGCGATAGAGATTGCACGCCAGTCCATCGATAACAGGATCTTCAAAATTCACGCTTGATCTCTTTTGCGGGTGCCCACTCGGGTGCCCATTTATGTGGGCAAAACTAGGGTAAAACAGGGGTAAAACATTCTTTTTCAGAGGTAATAAAGAAGCCTGCAATCGTTGAAATTGCAGGCTTTTCAATGTGGAGCGGATGATGGGAATCGAACCCACAACTTTAGCTTGGGAAGCTAAACAAAAACGGCTGTTTTTCAACGTTTTTACAGGTCGTTGCCCACCCATCTGCCCAGACACTCAACATGGACGCATCATATAAACATGAAGTTTCCATAATTCTATCTCTGCGACATTTCCAATTTGCCAATCAGAGCCTCCTCGAGCGTCCGAGAGAAGTTTATATGTTCATTCTCCGCCGCTTCATTCAGCCACGACGGAATCGTTAAAGTTTTTTTGACCTTTTTATTATCGTGCCTTTTCCTGTACTCTTTAAAATCAACGTCTACATACGTTTCTGTTTCACCCGCGGCCGCTTTATATTCTGCCGAACCCGGTTCCGGTATAGCATCGCCCGTATCCTGCATGGTAATGCCCATCAGTCCGATGGCATCTCGCGCCATATAAATGGCATCCGCTATGTCGTCTCCCTCCGTATACATATCAAAATCCGGAATATATACCGTATATCCATGAGGTTCTTTTTCTTCTGGAATCAAAACTATTTTATATGCCTTTCTCATCTTTAAACGCTTCCTTTCTATATCATCAATCCCTTGAGAGCCAGGGGCTTTTACAGCCCCCATTTTCTTATTATTGCTTTCGCAAGCCTTTCGTTAACTTCGTTGTGTCTTGGTATCTGTTCTTTATTTGTGCCGTTCGTCCATATATCATGGTTGCCGCCGTGAGCTAGCAAATACCAGCCTGCATTCTTCAATTTTTTCTCAAGATCTCTTCTTTTCATTCTCTCCTCCTCATGTTTATATTATACGTGTTTTACACGTGTGTGTCAAGATTTTTATTGCTTTATTAAAAAATCCCCCGTCACACCGAAGTGATCAGGGGGATAATTTTATTTATTCAAATCTTTCGTCGGCAGTGCTCGCACTTTTTCCATTCTCGACTCCATATCACCATTCCAGCCGTGCGCTTTATAAAGCTTATGTAAATGTTCGATCTCTCGGCGCTGTTCCGGAGTCGCGTAGTCCTGATCCAGCAGTCGCTCAACCTTTCCAGATAACGTCGAATACGTAAGCATCGCGAGCGTTTGGCGCGTTAGTGACTTTCTATCTATTATCCGGAGGATTATAGATGTCACTCCTCCGGTACCGAACATCAGCAAAATATCTTGCAGCCAATCCATTCACGCCTCCTTATATTCTCACGGCATAAGAGAGATAGATCCATCCGGCGCCACTTTTCAGCCTGCCCCAGCCGCTTCGCGTCTCTACGATCGTATAAACGCCCGGCTTGATGAAGCCTTTCTTGCCGTAGCTCGTTCCCGGACCTGTCCTGATGTAAAGATCCTTGATCGTTACCTTGACCTTGAACGCGCCTGTTGTTGCCGCAAATCCAGCCGCTTTATAGCCTTTATCTGCGATGCCAAGCGTTTTGAGAATACCTCGCGCATATGCGTATCCGAACGCTCGCTGCTCGTCTGCAGTATCTGCGATCTGAACATCTGTTGCATTATCAACGAAGACACCCTCGCAGATGACAGCCGGCGCATCTGTCAGCCGGATCATGCCGTAGTAGTCCGTGCCGTCTGTATCTCTGCGCGTTTTCAGCCCTCGCGAGTTCTGACCTATCTTCTTGACCTCCGCCTCGATGTTTTGTGCCAGAGTTTTTCCTCTGCCGCCACCGACTGTATGATAGACCTCAAATCCATCGCCACCTCCAGCGTTGTTATGGATCGAAATGACCAGATCGGCGTTCCAACTGTTCGCTTCGCGCGCCATGCTGCCTATCGATGTATCTGTGCTATTGCTTGTCCTTGACATCTTCGTGCTCACACCGTTCGCGTTCAGATAGTCCCTGCATGCTAATGCCATAACCAGATTCACGTCACGCTCAACGATGTATTTGACTGCGCCCGAATCGCTTCCGCCGTGGCCTGCGTCTATGTATACTCTTGCCATGTTACGCCTCCTCTTCCACACAAATCGCTGTAATACCGTATGCTCTTGCCGCATCGTGTTCAAGCTTACATCCTCTTGCATCTCGCCACCCCTTGGCAAAATATGCGATATCAGCATCCGAAAGCAGCTCAAGCGACTTTCCTAAAAACCACAGAGGTTTTGCGCCCGCCGGTGCGCCTTGAAAAAATGAATCGATTACTTCCACAGGCTCCCCGAAAAAACTCTGCGCATCACTAATCGCCTTTTCTCTTTCACGAAGTATTTCCTCATCGCTTTTACCCTTCATGGGCTGTGATATAAAAAGTTTCTTCATTATTTTTCCTCCACTTCCGGCAGCCCCGACACTGATGTCAGCAATGACAATATCCCCGCCATCACTGTTGCCGACGCTACTATAGCCCAGTTCGTCTCTGTAATCATTGTGGATGCTCCAATCGTAGCGACGGCTGCCTGCGCCATCGTCTTGATAGCTCGCACTCCTGCCGCCTTCCACCAAGCTTTACTTTTCAGTGTTTTCATCTCTATCTCCTTTCACTGTATCCCGTCTGGGATAGTTGTAATAAATTTCATTCCCGCTTCCGGGGATGATGATCGTTCCGGCTTTCAGCACTATGCTGTCAAGCTCAACATCTTCATGTGTCTGGATGATCTTATTGATGCTGTCGACTTTTATCTGTGCCGACCCATCACTGTTCACGAATATAACATTGCTCGCTGCTTCGTACTCGCGCGGCGTTGTTGCAAATAAATACGCCGCTGCAGCGATTGTCATTGCCGCAACGACGCATATCGAAATTATAAGTTTTTTCATGTCTATTCCTCATACTCTTCCCACCCGGCTGGATACTCGTCAGGAGACCATGTATTGCCGTCTATCAATGACTTGTACAGCTTTTCATTGTAGCTGACAATATCGCCTTTATTGTAGGCATCGTGAGCCCCTGATGGACGGTTCCAGATCGGGTAGCCTGCCGGCGTCAAGCCGATCGCAGTATACAGCGCCGGAGTCTCGTTAGGCTTCCAGTCTGCCTGAGACGTATGCGCTTGTACCACTTTATACAACTGCGGATCACCCGTACTGTTTTCACCATACGAGAAAATTTCCCCTACGGCGTATGCCCTATTAACTTCATAAACAGGGAAAACGGTTGCGACCTCTAAAGCAGTATCATCATCTAAGGTCTGGACAAACAGCTGCAATGCCTTGCGAAGCTGTTCCGCTGCTAAAGCTTTATTGCTCATCGTTTTCACCTCCTGCGCCAAGTATGATATTCAACAGTTCTTCTGCCGTGGGTTCTTCCGGATCAGGATCCGTTTTCGGCAGCGGATCATAGACATATTCATTGTTGATGTATTTATAGTCTGTGATGTCGCCGTCCGGTAGCGCTTCTACGAGCGGCATGCTTGGCGCTGCGTACGTCTCGTATGTAGCAGACAGTATCCTGCCGTCCTCATCTAAATTCAGTGCGTATTTCATTTATATCACTCCTTTCACAGTGTAAATCGCAGCTGGGATTTGATATTTATTGTTCACTGTACCAGCTGACGTTGATGTTATACTCCCTTTCATGTAGTTGTTGTAAAAATGCACGCCGGAAGTCGTCGCCTTTAGAGACCTAGTATGGTACCCGATAGACGAGTATGCCGCTTGCGCGAGCAGATATGAAATATACGTCAGGTCAAGCGCAGCGATATGTGTCTGAACATACGTCAAAGTATCTGTTGCGTAAAAAGTCTCAATAAGTACAAAATCCACGTCTGAAAGATCTATACTTATATCTTGCTCGCCGAAATTGCTTGTCGGATTTGCATTCTCCCATACTTTTTTAATCTCCGCTTTTTTACCGCTCAGCGTCAGCAGATTTTGTAGTGCTTTGTTGTATTCGTCCTGATTACTGTTATTTGCCACTCTGCACACCTCCTCGCTTGAAGAGTCTGCGCAGGAATCGGGTTAGCCTAGTACCCCCCCCAGAAAGTTTTATTCCATAAATATAGCAAGGTATAATGTCAGTCGCTTTTCCGGTGGTTGTTCCGCCGATATCTATAGTCGTTTTTGATTCCCATGTCATTGTTCGTCCGATGTTTGTATATGCGCAAAATGCTGAATTATTCAGCACTGTCATCGCCCACGGTACAAGCCTTTGATTGTAAGTAGTGCTTAGATTACAAACAAAAATAAGTATGTCATAATCGGATGTATCTACAGTTAATTTTTGTGCAGCAAATGAACTGCCAGGGTTCGCGTTTCCCCAGAGCTTTGTAAGCGCTACTTTAGCATTTGCCATCTTGATCAGATTCTGTATGCTGCTGTCTATATCATTTATTCCTGCCATGCTTTCCTCCTTTCTACTCACTCTATCGGATACCCTGCAGCTGCAAACATCTGCTTTGTTTCTGCAGATATCCTCGCTGCTTCAGTTGATATTGCAGTCTTGAAAATCGGTGTGACTGCAGTCAAATTGATTCCGTCCATCGCCACCTGAAACATCGGCATATCCGCGATTAGATCGCCAGCATCCAGATCGCCGGTCGTGTACGCAGGGACTGTCGGCGTTCCGGTCGTCGGCGTTCCCTGGATCACGTGCCAGTCGCCGTCCTGCGTGTTGTTTTCGTCGTCCACAGTCCAGCGTGCAACGATCAGGTCTATTCGCTTTTCACCCTGCGTTCCGTTTCCGATACTCACTTCATCGTATGTTGACGGCTCAACAGCGAAATATCTTCCCTGTAGCATGCCTATCCCGGAACGTATACGGATTTTGTTGTTCGAACTTATCTCCGCTTTGAAACTTTCAAAAAATTCGAACACGCCTGATTCTGTCCCGGCGATCCCCCGATGCCACATCGCATCCAGCCGCGGAGTGATGTGAGGTTTTCCGGCAACTCTCGTTATTGCTATCATTTACTTCTCTCCTTCCACTTTGTACTGTTTCTTGATCTTTCCAGCTTCCTCCGTGTAGATCTTGTTCGAGATCGGTTTCGCCAGACTCATTCCTGTTATGTAGTCTTTGCCGCCTATAACATCTCCGATGTCGACATCGATCCCGAGCGCTTCGATGTCCATGTCAAAACTTTGCACGTTCATCAGCTTTTTTAGCTGTTCCGTTCCCGGTTCGATCATTTCATCTTTGGTCTCGATGCTGTTGTTTTCGTACGTGTCGACGACTTCTTCTAATCCACTATAGTATTTAGTCTCGCCGATGTTGCCCTCATCATCTGCGTATAGATGCACGACCAGCCTGTCTTTCAACTCGCCTTTCCCGAGACAGATCAGATGATTTACTCCGTTCTGGGTCTCAGAGAATATAAAACCCAGCCTGTTGTCCTGCGAAAGTTCTATCTGTTTGCTGTAATCTTGTATTTCAGTTGCCGAAAGCGTTACATGCCCCGGAGCTCCACCTTCCTGCTGAGTGTATACGATAGATAATTTATATCCTTTCGTTTGTAGCATCTTTTCGATGCCCTCGAGCAGCGTTATGTACCTGTCAAACTGATAATTTGTCACAGTCACATTCGTATTTTCTGCCGAGACTGAAAACAGCCCATCAAAATCAGCTTCCGCTACGAGCTCTGCTACGACTTCATTCAGCTCTCCCGATACAACTCTGTAGTCTTGCCCTGCGGGCGGTTCGATCACTTTGCTGTTTAAAACTCCGCGCCAGCAATAGCCGCTCAGTACGATCTCGTTTTCTTCTGTGTCGATTTTCTTTTTTCCGATCACTCCTCCGAACTCAGTCCCGGGAACAAACACCCTTGCTCCGTATTGCATCGCATCGTCCCAGTCACTTGTCAGGATAGCCAAGTCAAAGTCCCGTGTGTCGTTCAGATCAACGTCCAGTTTTTTGAATTTCAAGGTTTTAATTTCGTTCCCGTACGGATTTGTGAGTATTACCACCGCGGTTCACTCCTCTCGATGTACAGTGTTATATCGAATCCGAACGTGCCCGGCCAGTTTATCGCCAGATTTCCGCCCGGTATCGGTTCGAATACAGATTTATCTTTACCGCGCAGGTCGTACAGATCTGCGACAGTTCCGTTTGTTCTGTATTTTAAAATACTGTTGTTTTGACTGTCTATCACGACGTACTCCCCAGTTTCTACAGAATCATAAAACATGTACGGATATCCGTTTATCAGTATTCGCGGATTCACGCACGGACCATACACGATCATTTTGAACTCTGACGGAGCGTAGTGATTTACATTCCAGTCCGTGCTGCCGGACGATGGCCTGCTGTAGTCGTATGCGTAATTGTACGAGTAATCTAAAAACGCGCCTGCCGCTTCTTCCGCGGATGAGTCTTTATAAAAACTTTTCGAAGCTTCGCGGATCCAGAACGGATACGGGGCCATGATCTCCATTTTTTTCTCAGCCCCGAAAAATTCGTCGGACGGCGAAGCTCCTGAGGATATTATATTGCAGTTTATATAATAGTCTCCCCAGTACAGTTTGCCCTGCGCGTTGTTTATTACATCGTACTCAGTGACATCCGTGATCTTGTTCAGCTTTTCGCCTTTGTTTCTCCCTCGGACCGCGACAGTCATTTCATACTTCAGCTCTTTTTTCGTGAACTGACTTATACTTATCCCGTGTCGCTGACTTGTTGCGTCATACTCCCACTCGTAATCGTGGAACGCAGCTTTGAATACTTGCGTGTCGAACTCTCTGAAATCTACAGTCTCACCCTGCGAATTTATGTATTTCAGCTGTTTCATGTGAACTGAACCCCCATTCCTCGCAGGCCGCGCCCGAGCTCGCGCTGATCCATCACGATGACGAACTGCATGTTGTTTACTGCAGCTTCCATTCCGCGATATATCTGCGTGTAGTCCCATGTGACCTTTTGTTCTACAGCTGCAGCCATGTTATTTGACATTGCCTGCCCGTTTACTTTAGCTCCCGCGATAGCCGCATCGCTCAGCGCTGCTCCCGCACTTTTGACCAGCGGAACGGACCTTAGCAGCCCTTTTGCGAATCCCGCGCCGTCCATCTGTCCGAGCTCGCGATCCCAGCGCCGCGATGGCGATCTGACTTCCGATTTCCTTTTCGCCGCTGCCAGCGCTTCCTCCGCTACCGTCTCGGCTGCAGTCTTTACGCCGTACAGTCCGTTTAGAATTCCTTGCGCGAATCCCGCCGAAAAGTTTTTACCCGCCGATGTGCTATCTACCGATGCCGCCCCCGACTTTGCCGATTCGCCCACATTCTTTCCCGCGGTTTGCGCGTCAGTTTTGCCTGAATTTATTCCGCGAACGTATTTCTTTACTGCGTCAATACTTGTCTGTGACATTTTACCCGGCAGCTTTCCGACTTCTCCGGTCACTGCACCGTTTAAAATTTCCGTAGCCTGCGCCGCTGTTATTGTGCCTGCTGCAATCTCAGACTGCAGCGCCTGTACCATCGCCGCACCGTCTTGTCCAGCAGCCTGCACCGCGCTGTCAAAATTCATCAGCGCTTTCAGTTCGTCGATCGTGGTCGGAATCTCGTATTGTCCTTCTCTGATGCCTTGTGTCAGCGACTGCGGAATAGATATCCCTGCAGCCTTCGCTTCTTCGACGAGAGTATCCCACTGCCCTGAAGCCATCGCCGCTTCATTTGCCGCCCTTGTCGCTTCCTGCCAGTACGTCAGCGTCGCTTCCGTCAGCTCCTCGACACTCTCTTTTGCAGTGTCGTACTTTTTCTTCGCTTCCGCATACTGTTTACTCGTCGTCACAGTAAATTTACTCAGCGCTTCCTCTTTTTCCGCGAGATTATTTTTTGCTTCCGTCAATTTTATAGTCGAATCAGCGTAGTCCTGCAGCGCCTTTTCTGAATTTTTCATGTACGCATCAGCGATAGCTGCTTCTTTGCTTTTTTCTATTTTTTGTTCCAGCGCATCCGTGGTTTCGCTCAGTGCGTCTTTTTCTTTGTCGTACGTCAGATTCAGACCTTCGACAGAGCCATTCAGCTGATCTACTATCGCGGCCATCTGCTCTTTTTGCGCGGACGATTTATTTTCTACGCCCTCGAGCTCTCTTAATTTATTCAGATAGATGTCTGCTTTCGCATATTCACCTTCTATGCTTGATATACTCTCCTGACGTTTTCTTCCTGCTTCTTCTGCAGCTTTGACCTCATCGTTTTGCGCTTTCACGACTGCATATATAGCAACTCCCAGCGCCGCAGCGGCAGAAGCCGCTAAAAGATACGGATTCGACATCGCGCTGATGAGTCCCGGGATCTTCGGAGCGATCTGCGTGAGTTTCGACATTCCGTTCAGGACCGGAGACGTCGCTGCTGCAAGTCCCGTCATGCTCGCCGCTGCGATTTTTACCGGTTTCGGCAGTGAGTTGAACGCTTTCACGCCTTTCGTTCCGAGCTTTATGAGCTGAGAAGCGAGCGGCGCTATAGTCGTTGCGAGATCCGCGAGTGCCATCTGCATCTCAAGCGATGCGTCTTCGTAATCTTTTAGACTTTTGTTGTTTTTCTCCCACGCTTCATATGCGTCCTGCGCGCCGCCCTCAGCCAGCGCCTGCAGCACGAGATCGGTCTTTTCAGCCTGCGTGTTACAGCCTGCGAGCTTTTCATCGAAATTCGATGCGCCTATCCCGACTCTGTCCAGGTACTCCCCGAACTGCCCGATACTTTTTCCTGTTGCGACAGTCTCCTGAATAGAATCTGCGAGAGATTCTATTTTCAGAGTGTCCGGGAATTTGCTCATCGCACCCGAAACGCCCTCGATCGCCGTCTGCAGATTAGATTCAGTAAATCCAGCCTGCAAAAGGTTCGAGATCGCTTCGACTGAACTGTCCGTTTCTCCTGTTACAGCGTTGAACGTCTTGAAGCCTTTTTCCATTGCGCCCACGCCTATGTTCGCAGCCTGCGCATTCTGTTTCAAAAACGACAGATCGCGATTCAGCTCCTGCGTTGCCGGTATAGTCGCGGCCGTTGCAGCGAGAAGCGCCCCGGCTCCTTTGCTCAGCCCTGACAGCTTGCTTCCTGCGTTACCAGCAGCGCTTCCGAATTTTTCAAGGCCGCCCGAGGACTTTGCGAGAGCTGCGTCCGTTGCGTTCGCTCTGTTTTTCAAACTTTCGAGACTATTTTCTGTAGAGATTATCTCTCTTTGCAGTGCGTCATACTTATCTTGTCCCAGTTCGCCGCTTGCCAGCTGCTTAGCCGCCTGAGCGCTCGCTTCTTTTAGAGACGTCAGTTTTTTCTCAGTTCCTTCGATCGCGTCCTGAAGCAGTCTCTGTTTTTGTGAGAGAAGTTCCGTATTTCCCGGGTCCATCTTCAAGAGACGCTCTACGTCTCGCAGCTCCGACTGTGTTTTGCCGAGATCCTTATTTACACTTTTCAGCGCGGCTTCGAGCGGTTTCGTGTTGCCATCAATTTCTATTGTGATCCCTTTGATTCTCGATGCCATTCTCTTCTCCTTTTTTACAGTCTATCTATATCCGCCTGGGTCGCGATCAGCGGGTATTGATAATCATCATTTCGCGATTCCACGAATATGTCATTTACCATTCCCACTGTCAGATAGTCCAGTTCAGATATGCGAATACCGCACTGGATGCATCGTAGCAAAAACAGTGCGGTGTTTATTTTTCTTACTGATTTTCTGTCTTTTTTTTTGCGCGTGAAGTCTGATGCATGTTCTCATTCCACATGTTCACGATAGTCTGATACGTTCCTGCGATCTGACTCATTTCGAATCCGTCCAACCAGTCCAGTATTTCGTCCGGCTGTTCAGGCTCTGCCTGCTTGTTGCAGATGTACATCAGATTCTCCAGCATCTCGACTTCTTCCGCTATGAACGACTTTTCCTCAGCGCTTGCCATCCGCTCGTACATACCGTCCATTTGAATCAGTATGTCTTCTCCGAATTTTTCACGATAGTTTCGCAGCGTTGCCGCGTTCATCTTTAGCGCGTGATCCGTTCCGGATATCTTGTACATTTTTACGCCTCACTTTTCTGATAAACCGCGTTGTACCAGCCGTCATACGTCGTTGTATCTGTGCTTTCTGTAGTCTTAGCTCTTACGATGCCGTCCGGGTTCGGCGCGCATGAGATTGTCGCTGTATCTGTGCCCGGCTCCATGGTTTCCTCTTTTGTGTCAGACGCGACTGACGGTCTTGTAATCGTGCAGTTATAGAAACAGAATCTGTATCCTTTTGTGTCTGTGCTTATTTCGAACAGCAGCGCGAACGACTTCGACGTCGCGTTTGCATCTTCAAATAAAACTTTTTTTACATCTTCGGTTTCCGCAAGGATCGCCTTTCTGACTTCATCAGTAAACAGCGCCATCTCCAGATCACCCTCATATCCGTTGTTTGTAGCAGACTGGTAATATAAAATATCATCCGCATAAAACTTCGAGATATCTCCCTGCGCGTCGAGCGATATCGACTTCGCGCCCGGGAACTTGATCGGCGTTGCGTACGTTACGCCCTCATCACCCTCAGTTCTGACAGCGATGTGCACGTTTTTTATTCCGTATTTTATCTTTGCCATTTTTACCTCCTTAAAGCATAAAATAAAAAGCTGTCATAAGCAGCTTTTCCGACTCTATATACATTTCTTCTTTTTCCCAGTAGACTTCGTTCTGATCCAGTACCTTCTCTATTTTTTCCTCTGCCGCCTGGTCCTTCTTATTTTCGTAAAATTCCAGCACGTAGTTCGTGCGTTTCTGGTATACGATGTTGTCCGCAGAAAAATTATCAGTGTCGTCTTCGTAATAGACCGCGTACGGAACCGGCGGCGGACTCTTGAAATTTCTGTACCTGACCGGAACACCCAATTTTTTTATAGCTTCGATGATCTCGTTTATCATTTCAGGTTCCTCTTTAGTCTTTCAACAGCTTCTTTTGATATGCGCTGCTCGACCGGTGCGATGTGTACTATCGCCGCCACTCTGCCCCCGTTGCGCTTCGCATGTCCTTTTTCCAGCAAGTGCGTCAGCTGGTATCTGCGATTGTGCACTATTCTTTTCTTTCCCTGCTTTGTCTGCGTCCAGCTTTTCGCATATTTCCCGGACTTTTTCGGCGATGTCTGTTTCAGCGTTCTGACCGCTTCATTTGCCAGCTCTTTCTCCGTCTTTTCCAGTGCTTCAACGACTTCTTCCGTGTACTCTTCCAGACACTTCATGATCTCGCCGGACAGATCGTTACCTTTTGCCATATCACACCTCTTTCAGATAGATTTCTGTGTATCCGTCACCTCTCTGATATCTCCGCTCGACAGCATACTCTTTATCTTTGAATACGACAGAATCCGCATCGTTATCTTCCAGGCTGTTTATGATTATCCCGAACGCCATGCGCAGTCCTTCCCTTGCCGCTTCATAATGCTCGCTCTGCGTCACTGAAAAAACTCCGCAAAATACATCTGTTTCTTCAGCGATTTCGGCGACATCATATTCAGACTCATTCTGCTCGAACGTATGTTTTACGAGAGTGCATTCATCATTTAGCGCCGTCTGCTTTTTACTGCTTATCTTCATAGCTTTCCTTTCTGCTCAGCGCGATCGAATCTCTGACTTTTTCATATGCAGTCTCGTACTTTTCGCCCTCAGCTTCGAAATTTAAAAGCCACTTACAATAGAATTCCGTGCATGTGAGCACTAAAGGATTCGCAAGATCGCTCTCGCTTACGTCCGCTCCTGCGCGCTTCATATCCAAGAGAGCCGCATTTATGTAGCTCTCTATTTCAGAATCGAGCGTTTCGGATTTTATTCTCATTCTCTGTCTTATGATCTTTACATATTCATCCATCTTCATTCTCCAAAAATATCAAAGGCGGGAATGCCCCGCCTTGTTTTTTAGGATGTAGCTTTCGCGAGTTTTACGAACGCTTCCCCGAGTGCCGGCGCGCCGTCGAAGATCGCAACTCCGAGATACTTGTTGCTGTTTGTATCGATGTCGAAATCAGTCTTTACATTGACTGCTTCCGCGAGGTTTGCCACGTACTTTTTGAGATCCCCGAAATATGCTTCGTGTTCTGTTACTCTCGAATCGATCAGTACGGGATAACCGTATACGTAGTAGTTTCTTCCTTCACGTGTTACGATGTCGTTCTTAGCGTTGTCCTGGAGCGGCATGAAGTCATTGAACAGTGTCTTCTTCGACATCAGGAACTTCGCGTTAGGATCATATCCGCCGCCGAGCAGTCCGATCAGCGTCTGAACGTTTGCAGCTGTCAGACTTCCCGTCTTTGCTACAGTTACGCTGTTTGTATCTCCCCAGGTATTCGCTTTTTCGATTCCCTTCGCCTGGCTTGTTCCTGTTCCGTTGATGATCTGCTCCGAGATTTTGTCAGCGATCGCTTCAACGAGCATATCGACGAGCCAGTTTTCGAACGCGTTTATCGACATAGTCGCAACAGTGTCAGATACCTGAATCAGTTTAGTGATCTCCCATCCGGTCAGTGAAACCGGAACGAGGGTATCTGCTGCCGGCGTGATGCTCGCATTCTCTGTGTGAATAGTTGCCGCATTGTTCGTTCCCTCGACTGCGAACTTCACGTTTCCGGCAACCTGCAGCAGCGTGATCTCATCGAGCAGCGGAGCTCTCTCTTTTAACTTCGTGATTATCTCCTCAGCAGTCTGAGTCGGGATCACTGCTCCGGCGGAGCTTGTGCCTGATGAGTATGCGACCTTTTCTTCTGCAGACAGCTCTTTTCCCTGCAGATGCTTGAAGAACGCTACTCTGTACAGCTGTTCATTTTCTTCGTCTGTTTTGTTCATGCTTTCTCTTGTGCTGAACGGTGCTGCAGGTGCATTGTTTATCATCGCATTTACATTCGCACGTTCGATAGACTCCGCTTCATAGTCAGCGTCGAGCTTTTCGATTTCTTCTCTCTTTGCTTTAGCTTCTCCCACTTTGCCCTCGTCCAGCAGTGCTTTTGCATCTTCCAGCAGGACATTTCTCTTGTTTATGTACTCCGTTTTAGTCATGTTTTACCTCCAGTTTCAAAAGATTTAACTTTTCTTCTTCAACGGCTTTGCCGCTTAAAGCTTCTCTTGCTTTTGCGATCTGCTCGCTCGATAAGATTTCGCAGAACCCGTTATACAGTCCCGGAGCCTGCGTTATCTCGTCCACGAATCCCATGTTTACCGCATTTTCAGCATTTATCCATGTTTCCTGTTCCATCAGATTCAGCACTTCTTCCTGTGACATTCCAGTCTTTTGAACATATGCCGCAGCAATAGCTCTGTCGCATTCCCTCAGCGCCTGCGCTTCGCGTTCAAACGTCGCATGATTGCCGGTTCCCACGTATCCGCTGACGTTGTGTACCATTAGCATGCCCGTCGGCGCTATCGAAGAGTGCGCGGCGCATGCGATCACAGATGCGGCTGAACCCGCAAAACCTACGATTTCTATCTTTTTGTTTCCGGGGTGCGACCGGATCGTATTATAGATTTCAGAACCTGCGAATATTGCTCCGCCGCCCGAATTTATCTCGAACGTGATCTCGTCGCCTGCCGCTTCATTTATGCCTTTTATGATGTCCGCCGGGCATGTGCTTTCTATCCCGAAATAGTCATATATGTCTTTGTAGTCATTTGGTATGATCGTTCCTTTGATTCCTATCCTCTTCATTCTTCTTCACCTCCTTCCTCTTCTATCGCCAGACCTGTATCTTTTCTTCGCAGCGGTTTGTCCCCACCTGGTACCGGTGCCAGATTGAACGCTTCTCTCCACTCATTCGGTGTCAGTGCTCCGCGGTCTACCATTTCGCGCATGTTCAGTTTCGTTGTGACTGATGCGTGCTGCAGGTTTGCAGATTCGAAAAATATCTTATTTCCGTACCCCCGCTGTCTGCGAGAGAAGAGTTTTCTTGTAAATTCGTTCGTCAATTTCATCGCAACAGGCTCGATCACCTGTTCGAAATATGCGTCCCATTCTTCTTCGTTTGCGATCGACTGAACTATCTTTTTGTTTGTATTAAAAAAATTCAGTACGCGTTCATAAACGCGTTCCTGAATTGCTGCGTTCGGGACGTAGTCCTTCGGTTCTATTCTTGTTACGTCTGTTTTCGCGTCCGTTCCGGCAGCGCCGAAAGTGTCAGACTCGTAGTCTAAGTAGTTCTTTACGAACTCCTCGACTTTTACTTTTATATCTTCTGGTCTCAACGACGTGTTGAATCTCAGCAGCCAGCGCACTATCCCGCTGTTCTTTATCGCTTTTACCAGTCCCTGATCCATAACGCCGACCATTTCCATCAGCCCGGAGAGCGTCTGCGCCGGAGAGGTCCCGAAGATATAGTTTTCTCCGTAGTCTTTTTTGATGTGAATGATATCTCTGTAATTCACCCTCATTCTGCCGCCGCCTTTCAGCGTGAACTCCAGCTGCAGCTCCGCTTCACTTGTCAGCGCTTCGACCTGGTTGCACGGGATCGGGTATATTGCCGCCGGTATGTCATTCATATCTCGTACTATGAGCGCGAACGCATTTCCGTTCAGCACGAGCTGACTTGCCAGTTTTTCCTGCATGTCCTGACCGGTCATATACTGATTCGGTTCTTCCAGCAGAAAACGCATATACACATCCGGATTTACTTCGATGTTTTTCTCTCCGTCTTTTTCCGTCTCTCTGATGTGCTTTGCGAGCAGTTTTCCCACTGCAGTTATTTCCGGCCGGATAGCTGCGCGAATGATATCACTCTTGTACAGTCTTCCGTCGTAGCTGTAAAATCCATTTTGTCCGGTCGTTATGACTTTTATTGAATTTTTGCTTTCCGCTTTTTTTCGTCTGAAAAGTTTCATTCCGTTCCTCTCATTTTCATCTTTTCAGAGCTTCTGTTATTCAGTTCGACTATTATCGCCTTTTCTTTTTCTGACAGCTCGAAGCTTTTTATCCGCTCTGCTTCTCTCAGTCGCTCTGCTTCTCTCAGTCGCTCTGCTTCTCTCAGTCGCTCTGCAGCTTTGTCTGATATCAAATATCCGCTTCCGAATATAGCGCTCTTCTGTTTTTCAAGCTTGCTGATTTTGTGAATTTCTGTTTCTCGAAATTCAATATCAACAGATCCGCGAGCCAGTTTTTGAAGTCTCGCAGCGCTCGTTACATTCCCCGGATAGTCGTATACCGGCAGCTCCTTGCCTTTGTTCGTCTCTTTATCAACTCGCTTTAACTTTTCGTGCAAAGGTCCGCAGACTCTTAGCTTTGCACCCGGAAGATTTGTCGCGAAGCTCGTGTTGACTCGCGCGCCATTTTCGTACGTTATCTTAGCCCCTGCGACGATGTAGTTCGTCCCGTTTTGCCCCCCCGAGCAAAGCGTAAGAGTCGGAGCAAACAGGAAAAAGCGTATGCCGTTCTTGTTATAAAAATTTCTGATTTTCGCGGACATTGAAAAAGGTGGATTGTCTACCACGATGCAATTTGGGGGATATTTATAATTTTCATAGTCTCCGCCCGGATAGAACGGCCGCACTATCGGCACATCGTCCGCGATATTCCATTCTTCTCGCACCCACTCGAGCACCGCTTCATATATCGCCGGCGGCGTGAAACAATCGTCCGTCGTCCGCTTCGGTTTGAATTTCTCTTCGAACGCTTTGTATTCTTCCGTGTCGACCGGATCAAATAACTTTTCCATGTTCTTTTTACCTCTCTTTTTTCAGATCAGTGTCTGATATTCTTCCATGCTGTTCTCCAGAACGCAGTATCCGTTTATCAACGTCACCGCTCCGTCGATTCGCTGACGGCGGTTCGTTGATTTGACCGGCTGTATGTTTCCGTTGATGTCAGTCTTTGAATGCAGGTTCATCAGGTTCCACACATCGACCGGATTGTTTTCGTGCACGATTTTCCCAGCTTCCATGTCAGCTTTCAGATTGCGCATCGGCTGCGACAGCGTATATGCACCTTGTCTGACCGGTATCATCGCCCCGGCTCCGAACGCCTGCTCAAAAAGTAAAAGCAGCGAGTCGTCCATGTGCCATGGATCGTACGCTACTTTGTAGATATATATATCTTCTTTTTCCTGGAACTCCAAAAGCCAGTCCAGCATCACGCGTTTATTTACCCGGTTTCCCTGATATGTTCTCATGTATCCCTGCTGGATCCATAATCTGTACGGTGCATCGTCTCGTTCTTTCTCGTTGCCGTTTTTATAAACTTCTTCGATCACCGATTCTGGGATCCAGTACATTGATTTTGTGTATATATTTTCATCGTCTCTCTTCATGAACAGCACTCTCGCCGCGTTTAGATCGACCGAATCAGCAGCGTCCAGGCTTCCGATTCCGTACCTGAATGCGTGCTCGGGTATCTTCTTGTCGTTTACTATGTGCTCATACTTCAAGAACGCGGTCGCTGCGTTTTGTCTTACATTGAACTCTTTCGTCAGGACGGTCGGCAGGAATGCCGGATCGTCTTTAGCTTTGTCGACTATCTCCTGCATGTAGCTCATGCTTTTTATAGTCCCCAGTCCGGGATTTGCGAGGATCCAGTATTTCGGCTCAGTCCACTGTTTTAATTCGTCCAGCTCGTAGATGAACGGCAAAAACCTCTTGTTTGGCTTCGATAGTTTTCCATGCAGGAACCTGTCCGCGTATTCATACTGTGAATCGAATATCCCGTCTCTTACGAATCCCATCGTCGTGATCGCGATCAGCAGCGGCTGACTTCTTGCGCCCATCGACTGTTTCATATCGTCATAGATTTTTCTTTTGACCATCGCCCCGAGCTCGTCGAGTATTGCAGCGTGAGCATCGAGCGAATCAAGGTCCTTGACGTTTGAAGCCATCGCCTTGATAGTCCCCATGTTGAAATCGCAGTACAGATCTGCAGCCCTCTTGTGAAGATGTGACGCGATCGCTGAAGACTGCCGGCGCATATTGTTCACCGCATTCCAGCCTTTCATCGCCTGATCGTACTTCGTCGCGAGATTGTAGATTTCCGGCGCTCCTTCACCGTCATTCATGCACAGATCAATTTCTATCGCTGCCGCTTCCGTGGTTTTTCCGTTTTTTCTTCCCTCAACAATGAAAACCTCCTGGTACTGTCTCAGATCATCGTCGTCCACGAACCCGAAAACCGCCTGCCATCTCGCCTTTTGAAACAGCTCGAACTTCAGCGGCTGCCCGACGTTTCCAGCCGGAACTTTACAGAACTTTTCAATAAACTCGATGTGCCTGTTTGCGATTTCTACGTCGAAGTGATATTCTCCCGGAGACGCTGCGTTTTCCAGCAAGATTTCCGATATCCGCTTCATCTTTTCGCACGCCGGAATCCCGCCGTCATAAATACTCGTGAAGTATTCATGAAACTCACTCATCGCCCCCTCCTGATGAACCCTATCAGCTCATCATTTGCGGACGCTCCTTCCGGCATCAGGTCGACCAGGCTCTTAATCGTCGCGTTATAATTTTTGATCATCGTGTTGTATGTTTTCTGTGCAGGGTTTTCAGTCCTCACTTCAAACCCATTACCATTTACCGCTTCAATGATCGCTCCCTCCTTGTTGATCTGGTCCTGAAGATCTTCGAGCGTTACCTCCATGAACGCAGCTTTTTGACATAGTTTTATAGCAATATTTTTTCTGTCTTTGCTCAGATTCTTGCAGAATCCTTTAAATTTTCGCAGCTCTGCAGAGATCTTTTCTTCTTTTGTTTTTTCTATTTTATTTTCCATAAAAGACCCCCTTTCGTATGTGCGTCACGCGTGAAAAATGTAGTCCTCTCGTCGGTCTCCGTTTGGTAATTATTATCATTTAGCCAGGGGGAGTATTTGATTTCGGGATCGGCTCTCCTCGCTCGTTAAAAAAAACGAGCAGCTTCTTGTCTCCGCGTGCGTCGTTGAAATGTTCTTCTTCTCTGTCATGGCACTCTTTGCATTCGAGCATCAGGTTACTTTCCGCCAGGCTGATGTCTGGATCATCTATGTTTGCCGGTGTGAGTTCTCTGATGTGATGAACTATCACACCGATGCGCCTGTGACATCGCTCGCATAGTCCGCCGTCTGCCGCCCTGCGCTTCTCGATGTATGCAGTCCTGCATCTTTTCCATCTTCTCGAATTGTAAAATCCTTTTGCGAATTCCTTTGCCATTCTTTTTTCCTAAAACAAACAGGAAGCTTTCACCCTGACCGAAAACTTCCTGCATGCTTTTGCCTTTTGATTTAGTCCTTATTAATTTTTTACAGTATCATGATAGCACAAACTCAGCGGACAAAACGGACAAACAACTTGCGAACCGAATCCGCACTGTTACCGCCGCCCACGTAGATCGCCACCTCTTCCCACGTGCACAGCGACAGGCAGCGATACACGATGATCTGTCGCATGAGCGAATCGTCTATTGTTGCGATATAATCATAAATCTCTTTCCGCTTCATTTGCAGCTTTGCGATCAACCCATTTATGATTTCTCTGATCTCTGCCGCCTGCAGCGCTTTATTCGCAGTCGAGTCTCCTGTTTCATTTCCACGCGGAAGACCATCAAGGCGCGGCGACTGCAGACCCGTTACACTTTCCAGTTTCCTCTCCCACATTTCGATTTCCCTGTTTATGTAATAGACCTGGCTCAGTTCTTTTCTCGTCATTCGTTCTCCTTTCATTTTAAAATTCCAGCCGTTCTATGAACATCTGTTCTTCTCGTGGTTCCCGGTATTGTTTCTCTGGTTTCACAGTTTTTCCCTTGCTGTAGTATTTTATTCGCGGCTGCCGTGTCAGGCTGACTTCAATATACTCGATGCACGGCGCTCCAGTGATCGGGTGTTCGTATACTCTGATGCTGTCTCTGTCTATGTAATATCCCTCGTGCGGCTTGATGTCCTCAGTATCATAGCTCGCCGGTCTTTTCATTTCCTCTTCGCGTGTCTGCGGCATGGTAACATTCACGGAGCTCCTAAACGCTTTCGAGTATTTCCCTCTTTCGCTCTTGCTCTGATATGCGTTCTTTAGCATATACTTTGCGATTCTGTGATAGTTGCCGCTCGACCACAGCGTTTCTATGTGCACATGTTCCTCCGGCCAGTATCTTATGATCATATCCCTTGTGATGCTGCCGCTGATCACTATGTGATGATGCAGCTTGCCCTTCTTCTGTCCGATGCCGGTCGACTCTATGATTTTATATGCGATCCTTTTTTTCTTTGCGAGATTTCTTAGATTTCTTTTAAACTTTGTAATTTCTTTCATGCAGTGTTCTACACTATGGATTTCAGGGTACGACAGCGTGAGCCACAGATCACCAGGGACAAAGTTACTATTTATCGCAGCTGTGAGTCTGCGCTCCTGGTTTATCTTGTTTATTTTCGCAACAGCTTCCGAGGTCGGATTCATTTTTGCCCTTCTTTTTCCTTTTTCAGTTTTGATCCTGCTGCTGTCAGTCTTTCTGATCATCAGAGTGCTGCCAGCCACTGTCGTGTATCTCTTATACATTCCGCCCTCGTGCTCCGTTGTTAATATTCCTATTGAGGTTTAGACGGCCTTTCCGGCCGTCGTTTTTTTCTTCTATATATAATGTAGTTTTTTCGATAGCAAAGCCACAGCGCGCAGCTGCGGTCTTTTTTCTTATATTCTTGTCAGTATCTCCCCGAGAGTCCGGGCTTCTTCTGTTGTCAGTGTGATGCCCTTTGAGCATTTGCTGTGATCTTCATTCCAATTTCTTATGTCGACTTTCGGCTCTCCACCGTTCCACGAAACCATGTTCACCTCTCCCGTCCATTTGCCGTCTTCTTTGTACGTATCTATATACTGTACAATTTCCCTAGTCAATTCTTTCATCGTTTCACCTCTTTATTCTGGCGTGTAGTAATCTATGTATCTTCGCCTGCAGCGCGAACACGGCCACTCTTTTGTATCTTCCGCTTCCCACGTACAGCCCTTGCAGCCATCCCATTCTTCACAGCCTTTTCTGATTTTGCTGTTTCCTTCTATCCACGTCACCTTTTTCACGCACTCGATCAGCCACATAGCGTGTTCTCCACATTTCACGCACTCTTCCGGCGCATGACTTTCTACTAGCCCCCGCCGCTCTTCAGTGATCTCGCACCTGCTGCACGGGCATTCGTCCGTGAGATTTTTATATTTGTACGCGTTGTATCGAGTCATTATCTCCTTGAAATTCAGAAACATCTCTATATCTCCATTTCCTCAATCTCTCCCATCACGTTCACTTCATAAACCGGTTTTCCAGCAGCTATCGCATACGCTCTTTCTCTTTTTGCCCCTGCGCTGTCTACCCAGTTATCTAACATCAGCACACCGTCACACAAATCGATCACTTTAAAATCGATCCGCATCAGTTCCTCGTATCTCATGAACGGAACCCCTATCCTGTGTGGACTCACCGGGAAGGCATTTCTGTCTCTCAACTTGTACTCTCCGAACTTGAATTCTTCTTCAATTTGCCCTCGAGAGAGTCCGTTCATTTGCCCTGATATGTATATCTTCTTGCCTGTCAGATCCATCATTCCACCTCATGCGCCCAGTAATCATCAATGCATTCGTAACACTCGTCATATTCAATACAACGTTTTCCAAATTCTTCTTTTTCAATACTGCACGGTTGTATCCCAAGCACATTGGCGTTTGGATAATGCTCTAAAAACTCGTCCCGCCGTGTCCGCTTCGGCTTAGGTTCGAACTTATCGAGATAATACCTCTTGCAGTGCTCGCACGGCTCAGTAGTATCACCTTCGTCATAATACTTGCATTTTCTACAATCTCGTTCTTCACCGTCGTCTTTACATGCCCACTCTATGAAATCGAATAAACAACTTACTTTGTCGCCAGCAAGATCGCAGCCACCGCACCCCTTTAAGCTCTCGCACGCAACAGGCTTGCCGTCTTTTACTCCGATAAGTTCGCCGCCCGCTTCTGCGATTTCCAGTATCTCGTATTTGTATTTCTCAAAATTTGTCATCCTTGTTTCCCCTCCATCTTTAGCAATCTTGCCCTTCTTTGTACATCGTTCCAATGCTTCACAGCTAAATACGCACTATCCCATTGTGTTAGTCCACCACGTCCGCACCTCGGACAGAATATCTCAAAATATTCCATATTTGCCGTGATTTTAAGTTGTGGCATTCCATAATAAACACTGTCTCCCGCATCTGATTTGTGATCGCAACAGACGCAGGGCATTACCATTGTTTTCATTCTGCACGCCCTTTCTCTTATCACTCGACTACAAAATCATAACTGACACAATTAAAATCCTCTTCCCGCTCCGGAATCGGCATACATACCCCAGCTGCATCTTCTACATATGGTATTCCATTGATTTCTACAACTTTCATGGGATAACAACCACCCATTCTGCGATATAAATCAATCTTTTTACCGATCAGTTCTTTTGCATTGCCTTGGTATAGCCTCATTCCGCATTCTCCTCTCTATACGGCTCAGGAAGTGGCTGCCATGCTATTACTTCGCTGTATTCTGGAAGCAGAACATCTGCACCATTTTCATAAAATCCATATCCAGTATCATACATCTCTTCCCTGTATATAACTGGATATCTTAGTGCCCTTCTTCCATTTCTGAGATGATCTTTTATCGTTACGATGTTCCATGTACCTAAAGCAGGTAATCTTTCACTTACTGGGATCCACTCCCCGACTCTTTCCGCATTGTTTATCTTCTCTATGACGGATTCTATTACGTCGCAGATTATGGAATCCCGCGCATCTGTCCGCGGAGACAACGTCTCCCACCACGCATCAAGCTCTTTAATCAGCTTCTTTTCGTCTATCATTTCGCTCTCCTTATATATCACTTCCTAAAATTCTTTCTCGCACGAATCTGTCCGCATATTGTGGATGAATTAAACTTCTCCGAACCTGTCTTGACAGTCCATTTTTGTTTTTTGTATGATTTATAGTTTCGGTTTCTACATACTCTAACGGCTCAAATATGAAATTATTTTGGGGCTTAAAATTGATGAACCAGTACTGGGTAGGTTTTTTGTAATAATCTCCATTGATACGTCTGTCCAGGTCGATCACCTCAGGTTTTAGGCACCAGTATTGTTTTAAGTAATGCTGTGTAGAATACGGGTTCTCTATCACGCATCGTATTCCTTTTCTTAAACATATAATCGCAAGTTGAGAAATTTTCTTGTACAAAACCGCTCGTTCATCATGAAGTTTTATGCACGTTTCTAACTTCTGCTCATCGGTGTAATTTTTCATTTGATACGCTTCACCTCTGAAAAGCAAATTTATTTGATCTTCGAACCTCGTGCATGGGAAAAATGCAAATACTGCATCCTCTCTTGAAATGCCATCAAACACGCTTTGCCCCCCCCGCGTATGCATTTTGAATTTCCGCAAACAAATCAATTTGATAATCGGTTTCGCCAAAATCATTCAAAATGTCGTAGTCATAAGCCTTTATACCGTTTTTGATAAATGCATTTTTAAATGTTCCTGATTGTTCAAATAATAAATGTGCTATCATTCGCATCGCCCCTCGTCTCTGTTGCGTAAAAAGTCAAGAAGCTTCCTCGTGCAGCCCGAACACAATTCTACTCTATACTCGCTGTACGAGTAGCCGTCTGGATTTCCGTATTCCAACACTAAGTATTCAAGTTTGTTTATCCGCCGTATTCCATGCGTAAAGTACCCTGCTACATCCGATCTAGCATATTTGAACGGCTGTTTACATCTGTCACATACCACTTCTACTTTCTTCATACTATACCTCCACTTCTACAACTTCTCCATTTTTCAATTCGTACCAGGTGTCCGGCTTGATGATTTCGCCGTCAACTTCTACTACTTTCCAGTCGTCTATTCTCCAGTCGTCTGTCTTTTCTTCCACCAGAACCAGTATAGATCCCAGGCCGCCTTTGACTTTTACGTCGTTTCCGCGTGCGCACGCTATGCCTTCAGCGCCTACTGCAGCTCGACCTCTCGCTGTTGCTGCGCCGTAGTTGCCTGCTGTTGCTGCGCCGTAGTTGCCTGCTGTTG
>ERZ808275.273-NODE-273-length-24428-cov-3.937144_pt1 | contig 24428 bp, 23 predicted proteins | sample MGYA00520894_ERZ808275 | MGnify/ENA primary metagenome ERZ808275 (study PRJEB31516, sample SAMN03275598) | gut metagenome | biome: mammalia-associated habitat; material: feces | host: Papio cynocephalus | place: Kenya | collected 2012-08-03 ...
GGAGAAATGAAATTTTTTAAAATTCCGACAATAGCGCAAATAGAAAGAATTACGCTCAATAAAATTGCGTGATTAGTGAAATATGCAAAAACACCCATAATGTAGATGAGTGCAGTAATAAACATTACGAAATTTTTGTTTTGTATAGTGAAATTAAGAACCTGTCTAATCATTACATTTTGAATTATCACTCAAAGGGTATTGACAAATCAAGTTAGCAGAGTAATAATATGGGGGTAGGGGGTATACCTACAAAAAGGAGAATTAAATGTCAGATTGCAGAACAAAAGAAGAAACAGATAAATTAGTTAAAAGGCTTAACCGTATTGAAGGACAGGTTAAGGGGATTAAGAATATGATTGTTGAAGATAGAGAATGTATGGAGATTTTGAACCAATTACGTTCTGTGTCTTCCGCTCTAAAAGGCGTTTGGGAAATTATGGCAGCAAAACATATTGAACATTGCCTAGATAATGCATCTGAAAAAGAACGTCACGAAACAATCGAAGATATTATCGGTCATTTACATCAGTTGAGGTAATAATTATGGAACTAGAACACGAACATTGTGAAACACACGAACATCATGACGGTCATCATCACCATCATCACGAAAACATTAACGCAGAAAATGAGCGTAAGACACTAATTGTAATCATTTTCACTGTTGTAACTATGGTTGCAGAAATCTTTTTTGGTTACATTAGCAACTCTATGGCACTACTTGCAGATGGTTGTCACATGGGAACGCACGCTTTCGCTTTAGGTATTGCCTTTTTTGCTTATTTCTTTATTAACAAAATTCAAAATTGTGGAAACTGCGAGCTAGTTTCAAGTAAAATATCTGCCTTTGCTGGTTATACAAGCTCATTATTTTTGTTAGTAACAGCGTTATGGATTATCGTCGAAGCTGGAGAAAGATTGTTAAATCCATTAAAAATTTCATTTAATGAGGCAATTTTAGTTGCAGTAATTGGTTTAATTGTTAACCTAGTTTGCGTTGTAATTATGGAATATGGCAATAAGCACAAAGATGAAGATTATAACTTTAAAGCCGCTTATTTGCACATTTTAACAGATGCTCTAACATCGGTATTTGCTATTGTTGCATTATTTGCAGCTAAATACATTGGTTGGACATTCTTGGACCCAATAATGGGCTTTGTAGGCGGTGCTTTAATCTTGAAATGGAGTATCGGTTTAATTAAAGATACATCAAGAATCTTGCTAGATTTGAAATTGTTGAAGCCAGTTGAAAAATAATTGAAATATGTTATAATAAAAGAAGGGCGGACAGGTTGCCCCCTGTCCTTTAAAAACCCTAGTTGATTAACAACTTGAGTGCTAGAATAATCAGTAACAAGATAACTAGCGCTCTTGTTTTAATGTTAATCTCCATTTTTATCACCCCCTTTCTTAAAACTATAACGATTTGTAGTCGTTTTTAAAGAGGAGGTGTTTAGGGCTTACCCATACTCAATACTAACAAAAGAACGCATTTTTACATCGTTTAAAAGATGTAAAAATGCGTTTATATATAATTTGTAATTCAATATTTTAAACAGAAGCTCCGCCGTCAGTAAGCTTTTTCATTGCTTTTTGACTACCTTCGTTTTGTTTTGCAATTTTTTGAACAAAGTCAATGGCATCTACATCTCGTGCAATTGCTTCTTTTAACGCCATAATATCCTCTACAGAAAGGTTATTAAGATTCAAGTAGCTTTTTTCGTCAACGAATTTTCTAAAGTTTTCTTGAGCGGTCGGGTCAAACCCTGGCATATCAATCTTCATTGCATACCATTTGTAAAATTGATGAATCATTGCATATTGGTCTAGTTGACCTTCGTCCAATAAGAAGATTGGTGTAGTTTTGAAGCCAATCTTTTTGAATAAAAGCAAGTTTAATAAAAATGCTTTTATACCTTTTAGTTCTCGAATATAGCCTTGTTCTTCCCTGATGATGTCAAGAATTTTGCTGGCATGAGCGTGTCTGATAACAGGTGTGCCGTTTCTTTCAATGTAAAGAAGCATTTTTTCAGGCATGTTCTCAAATTTTTTCAAAATTGCGGCAACATTATTTTCTAATTTAGCTTTATTTTCTTCTGTTTTTACAGTCAAATTAAGCGAACAACCGTTAGTCATTACTGTTTTAGAAGTAGAGTTCGTAAAACTAGCAATGGCTTTTTCGTGTTTTTTTCTTATGAATTTTTCTTGTAAAGCTAAAACAAGATAAACTATTTTTTGGATTATTTTATCCATAATGCCTACTATTAGTGTACGATGTGGAACTTTCTGTTTACAAGTTCATGTTTGTCTTGAATAAAATCAAGGTTGTTGTTGAACATTTTAACATTTTTGTCGTATCTTCTCAAGTTTAAAAGTGCGAACAATTCAGAAGGAATGTTCAAAAGAGTTAGTTTTGTTGTTTCTGAGAAGTTTTTAATGAATGTAAAAAAGTCTTCAGTAACGCTTTCAACTTCTTTTAAATCTAATGCTACAGGGTGTTTTTCGATATCCATTTTGTTTAAAAGAATTGCTAAATTTGCTAAAGAACAAAAGTTTAAATCTTTAGTTTTGATGCCAACAACGTATTTGTTATCCATAGTTTTTCACCTCTTTCATGATAATTTTAGCAATTTTAAGCAAGATTGAAATTATAATAAAAGAGTAAATTTCTACAACTTTGGTTTGATTATTCTTTTACCGCTCCAGATAATAGGTCTGATAAGAAGTATTTTTTGCCTAAGAAAAATATTGCAATAACAGGAATTGTACAAATTACGGAGCATGCCAATAAATCCCCCCACATTGTAATTTCTCTAAAATTACCCTTGAATATAGCAAGACCAACAGGAAGTGTACGCATACTTTCTGAATTTGTAATGATTAAAGGCCACATAAAACTATTCCAAGTGGTTACAAATGTAAAAATGGTTAAGGTTACAACGGCAGGAAGTGCAAGAGGTAGTCCAATCTTAAAGAAGGTTTGAAAGATATTGCAACCATCAATTTTTGCAGCTTCTTCTAGGTCTTTTGGTAATGATAAAAAATATTGTCGCATTAAAAATACGCCAAATCCGCCGAATAATCCAGGGAGAATTAATGCAGGGAATGTATTTACTAAATGTAATTCCCTCATCAAGAAAAATAATGGAATAATGTTAACTTGTGGGGGAATCATCATGGTTACAAGGATTACGAGAAACCAAAAGTTTTTGTATTTGAAATTTAATCTTGCAAATGCATAACCCGCAAGTGCGGAGATTATAACTTGTCCTATAGTTGTCAAAAGGGCAACAATCATGCTGTTTGCAAAATATCTTGTGATGGGAAGTTCTTTAAATACATGTCTAAAGTTTTCAAAAGTCAAATTTGTATGAAAAAACACGCCACTAGTGTTGAAAATGTCATTACTTGGGGTTAATGCTAAATTAAGCATTGCGAAAAATGGAAACAGCATGCTTAATGAAATTATTATCAAAGATAAATATCCAAGTGTAAGAGCAAATTTTTTCATTAGTTTTATTATACACAAGTTAAGCTATTGTTCAATAAAGTATCTTTTGTAACAATCATTTCATATTTGAGGTACATGTGGTTTTTGATAAATTTTTGGGTTATAATAGTGTCATTAGGATAATATTACAAACCACGTTTGAAATAATAAATAGCTGAAAGTCAAGCGTGAAAAAGCAGATTAGGGAACGGAGTTTTGAACTCACGTAAATTCATATATCAACTATCATTATCAATTTGTATACTTGTGGCAACCGCGACAAGCGTTTTTGCTATAGATAATAATTCTGCAAATCCTAATTCTCAAAGCAATCTAGCCCTATCTGAAATTAAACAAAATTCTAATACTCCAGAAGATGCTTTGCAAACTGAAAAGCAATATATTAAGGATATTGAAATTACTGGTACAAATATCGTAAAACCTAACTATGTACTAGACAAAATGATGTTGCATAGAGGCGATGTATACAATAGAGATTTGTTAAAAACAGATTTAACAAGAATTTATCAAATGGGTTTCTTTACAGATAAAATGAAGGCTGTACCAGTTGAAAACCCTGATCATACAATCACTTTAAAGATTATTGTTGAAGAAAATATCCCAGTTACAGATTTTACAATTGAAGGTAATACTGTTGTTTCAACTGAAGAAATATTATCCTATCTTTTACCCCTAAGAGGTCAACCTCAAAACGTAATTCAGATTAATGAAGCAATAGAAAATATCCAAAATTGTTACGCTCAAAAAGGGTATGTTCTAGCCAGAGTAAGCGAATTTGATGATGATCCTGACGGTGTAGTAAATTTAAAAATGTCAGAAGGTGTTATCAACAAAATCATGATTTCAGGTAATGAAAAGACAAAAGATTATGTAATTGAACGTAATATTTTGACAGAACCTGGAATGGTTTACAATGAAAATCTTATCAAAGCAGACTTGGTAAGACTTTACGCTACTCAAGCGTACAAAGATGTAAATCGTGATATTGAACAATCGTATGATGATCCTGAAAAGTATGATGTTACAATTACTGTTCAAGAGGCAAGAACTGCAACACTTTCAGTTGGTGGTGGTCTTGATTCTAGCACAGGTTTCTTTGGTTCTGTAGGTATTACCGACAACAACTTCAGAGGTAGAAATCAACGTGTTGGTTTAAACTTCTTAGCTGGTTCAGGTTTAATTTTGAACGATTCTTCAATTATTAGGCACGCCAATTTGCAAGCTGAGTTAAATTTCTTTGAACCTTATTTCTTGAATGCGGACACTTCATTAATGGGTAAAGTATTCTTTAGGGATTTTGGTTCATATCAAGTACCACTTGCAATTGAACAACGTTTTGGTGGTGAAGTTACGGTTGCTCGCCGTGGAAAAACAAATCCATATTTGACAGGCACATTTACTCTTGGCTTGGAAAATATCAAGATGCGTGAAGGTGACAGACGTGAAATTGAAAAGATGTATGCAAGTCATTATGTTCCAATTTCAGAACGTGCTAAACAGTTAGAAGGCGGACTATTCTTATCTCTAGCTCCAGGGCTCGTTTATGACTCTCGTGATACATTGGTTAATCCAAGACACGGTGTGTTTGCAAACTTGAAGTTTGAAGAAAATGTTGCAATGAATGGGTTTGATAAGACTCATGGCAAGTTAACAGGTGCTATTAAAAAGTACTTCCCTGTCATGAGCAAATCTGCATTCTCGTTAACAGCTAAAGCTGGTGGGGTAATTCACGGTCAAGACAAAATGCCAGAAGTTATGGACTACCGTCTAGGTGGACCTTATACGGTTAGAGGTTATAAGATGAGCGGTGTTGGTACAGGTTCTGCATTCGTAATGGGTTCAGCAGAATTAACAACTCCATTCTTGTTCTTAGATAGAATCAAAAAAGTTCCATTCTTTGATAACATCAAGCTAGCATTCTTCGTTGATGCTGGTAAAGTATTTGACCCAACACTTTCTACATACTTGTATGATAGACCAGGCTATGCAATTTCTGCTGGTGTTGGTGTGAAAGTATTTATTCCAGGTTTAGGACCGTTATCTATTGATTACGGTATTCCACTTACTAACCCAATGGGCGGCAGTAACAAGAGCGGTTACTTCACATTTGGTGTGGGTGACATGTTATATTAGTATATTAAATTTATTGGAGGTATATATGAAAAATTTAAGAAATTTGGCTTTAACTCTTACATTAGTATTGTTAATGTCTGTTAATGCAAAAGCTATGGCTGAAGGCGTTGGATTTATTGATTATAAAAAGGTCCAAGATAATTATGCCTATGCACAAACTGCAGCAAAAGAAATTGATGCTAAGGCTTTAGAATTACAACAATTTATCGTAGATAAAGAAAAACAATTTAAAGCTTTAGATACACCGTTAAAAAAACAAAATTTTGAAGAAAAAACAAAAAAAGAATTTGAAGCAAAACAATCTGCTTATGTAACTTTCAAATTAAAAAAAGAAGAAGATGTTTATAACAAAATTCAAGCAGCAGCAAAACAAGTATTAGTTGACCAAAAATTAGATGCTATTTTTGATTACCGTGTAATTTTTGTTGGTGGGCTTGATGTAACTGATTTGGTTATTAGCAAATTAAAAGGTAACAAATAATATAAAAAATAATATAGAGATAGGTTTATAAGGATAAGAAATAATGTTTAATAAAAATAAAAAATTACAATATGTAATCAAGACAGTTCCAAGCGAAAGCACATTGCCATTGCAAAATTTATTGAACGAAATGTCTGCTGATGGTTGGGAACTATACAGTATGAATGAAGTTGAAAGTGATGAAGGCTTCCAATTTAATTGCATATTTGTAAAAGATGCAGATGACGATAATGCATTTGATGATGTTGTAAATATTTCAGCATTCAAAAGTCAAATGGAAAAAATGCTTTCTGCAAAATTAACTCCTTATGAAACTTGTCGTGATATTCAAGCAAAAATAAGAGAACAAAAGAAAAAAATGGCAAAGATTAAAACTCAATTAGAACTTGAAGATGCAGGTTCATCTCAAAGAAAAACTTTGAATGATAAGATGTCAGCAGGCTTGAAGGAATTAGAAAACTTGCAACAAAACCTAATTAGAGCTATATCTCCAGATGCAATGTTTTCTTCTTTATCTTTAGAAAAATTCTCTATTCATTTGAATGAGGAAATCTTAGAATTTGTATCACCAGATAATGAAGCAGATTTATTGAGTGAAACTGTTAAGGTTCGTCAAAAGCTTGCTGACGATTTAGGTTATGTAATTCCTAAAATTGTGTTCCAAGATGATGAAATGCTTGCACCTTATGAATTTTCGATTAATGTAAGAGGTTTGAGCGTTTTGAACTCTTTTGTTTATCCAAAACATTTGATGTTCTTCCAAGATGATGTGAATGTTACATCTAAAAAGAAAGAATATTATCATGATACAGATGTAATTACAGGAAAGAAAATTGTTTGGATTCCAGAAGAAAAAACAAAAGATTTTTGGGAAAAAGGTCTAACACCTTCTGAATATATCGCAAGAGCTGTTGAATTTATTGCAATTAAATATATTGATGAGTTATTTGATTATGAAGATGTAAACAAATACATTGATATAGTTCAAGAAAAAAATCCATATTTAGTTGAAAATATTATTCCAGATTTTGTTTCAATTGCAGAATTAAGATATATTTTAGTAAGCTTAATCAGAGAAAAGGTTTCAATCAAAGATATTGTTTATGTATTCGAAAAAATTAATGATTTCTCAGATGAAGCAAGCAAAGAAGCTTTGTTAGATAAGATTAGATTTTCTTTAGCTAGATACATTGGTGCCAGATATGCAAATATTGAAGGTACAATACAAGGTTTAGAAATGTCTGAAAAAACTTTGGCATCAGTATTTGATAGCGCAGAAGATACAGATAATATTGTTAGAGTTGACGGAAGCAAAATTGAAAAAATTGCAATGAAACTTTTGAAATTTGCAAAAGAAAATAATTTAGACAATATAATTTTATCTGTACCAATCGAAATTCGTCACATGGTATTTATCGTGTTATCACAATATATCAACACTTTGACAGTATTAGCTCAAGAAGAAGTAACAAATTATTACAATTTTGAAGTAATTGGTGAAGTGTAGTAGCAAATTTTATTTTTAGGGACATTAAAAACAATATGAAAGTTACTGCAATTAAAAATCCTATTGTGCCAAAACGTGCTAATAGTGTGTCTTTTGAAAGAAAACTAAGGGAAGAAGAAAAGCCTGAATATACGCATGCAATAAAGGATGCGTTGGATTATTTGGGTGTAAAAAATATGAGTATGATTATTCATGGCTCAAGTTTTCCGTCTGATAAACGTGATACTTCAATTGGCTCACCTTATTCAAAGGGCGCAGATAAGTTTGTAGATTTTATCAAAATGAACGGCTTTAATTCTGTTCAATTAGGACCTGGAGGTTCAATTGGTAAAAAAGATCCGTCACCATATATTTCAAAAGTATTTGCAAAAAATGAAATGTTTATCGACTTAGAACCATTGAAAACTGCTAAATATGGCAGGATTTTGAGTGATGAAACATACAATCAATTAACAACAAAAAATAAAGAAACAAAAGACAAAAATTATAATTATACAGATTTTAACAAAGCGTTTAGCAACTACGATGTTGCAATGAAAGAGGCTTATTCAACATTTAAAACAAAATTAGCAAGTAACGACAAAGCTGCAGTAAAACTAAACAAAGAATTTAACAAGTTTAAAGAAGACAATAAGAGTTGGGTTGAAAACGACGGTTTATTTAAAGTTTTGACAAAAGTAAACGGTTCAGATGATTTTGAAAAATGGAATGAAACTGATAAAAATCTTCCACAAAACCTGAAAGCTGGTGATAAAAATGCAAAATCTCGTTACGACGAAATAATGGCAAAACACGGTGAGGAAGTTGAAAGAAACACATTCACTCAATTTATTGCAGACAAACAATTAAAAGATAATACAAAACATAGAAAAGAAATTGGTTTCAACTACATTGGTGACTTGTTAGTAGGCTTTAATCAAAGTGATGTTTGGTCTAATCAAGGCGCATTCTTGAAAGGTTGGAAATTGGGTTGCCCTTATGGTGGCGTTGATAATTCGCCTCAAACTTGGGGGATTCCTGTTTTAGATCCTAAAAAACTTCTTAATAATGATGGCTCTTTAGGTGAAAGTGGAAAACTTTTGAAAGAAAAAATTTCTTATTCTTTGAAAAACTATGATAATGTTAGAATTGACCACGCTTTAGGTTTGGTTGACCCTTATATTTATAAAGAAGATACTGTTCATAAAGCTCCAAACGGTGCTGTTCAACGTGATAGATTGTGGGCAAATAATGTTTCTTATATGCACGATATCGATCCAAACGGGAACTTTAAACAAGTTTTGAGCAAGATTGTTTTACCAACATTTAAGGAATTTGGTGTTGATAAAAACGAAGCAGTTTGGGAAGATTTAGGTTCTTCAACTCCAGCGTTTGATTGGGTTTATCACCAACAAGAAAACTTACCAGGTATAACTCAAACTCTTTGGAGCAGAGCAGAAAATGCTCCAAGAAAAGAAAATTGGAGTTTGGTAGTATCTCATGACTTTGAACCAGCAAGCGAAATGGTACAAAAGGATTGGGTAAGAAATTCTGATGCTTGGAATGTAGATTATCTTTCAGGTTACTTGAATCCAGATCCAGCAACTTCAAATGAAAGACAAAAATATAAAGAAGAAATTTCAAACAGCAAACAAAGTCGTGTAACTTCTAAATTTACAGAGTTGTTCCGCGGAACAAATAATTTGCAAATTATGTTCTCAGATTTCTTAGGTATTAATAAAACTTACAATGTAGGTGGTCAAGATAGCAAAGACAATTGGAAATTACGTGTAGATAACGATTTTGAAGATGATTATTATAGAGCATTACAAGACAAAAATAGTTATGCTTTAAATATGCCAGAAATTTTAGGTCAAGCTGTTAGAGCTAAAAAAGGTATGGCGGTTGCAAAAGTTAGTGGTGACCCTTACAAAGCAAATCAAATGCGTAATGAATTGGATGAAAAGTTAAATCCATTGTTAGGTAAGCTTGATAGCTTTAGTGAAATCTTGAAAGAAAAAGAAGAAGTTAAGGCTGTAGCACCCAAAAAAGTTGAAACAGTTAAAGTTGCACAAGAAGTAAAAAAATCAGAAGTTGCAGAAACAAAAAAAGAAGAAAAAACATCTTCAAAAAGTAAAAATGCCACTGCAGAAACAACTTTAGCTATAGCAGCAGGTATTGGCATTGTCGTTGCAGGTGCTAAAAAATTATACGACAAATTTAAGCACAGACATGATAAGCAACAAGTAGCTTAGATTTGATTTATATATATAAAATCTATTTCTTGAAATCTCTTTTTTGTGTGTTATAGTGTTTATACACATTTGAGAGGTTTATATGAAAAAGATTTTTGTTATTGTTTTGCTGTTTAGCATTTTAAATATTAGTATATTGCCATGTTATGCAAAAACAGTGAAGGTCCAAGCAAATACACCGATTGAATTTACAGTGTCTGAGGTTAAGTCTAGTGCTGATGCTGTAGTAGGTGAAAAAGTTTCAATAACCGTAGATAATGATGTTATTGTTAATGGTGTTAAGGTTTTTAAGACAGGCGCTAAAGGTTATCTGCTAGTAAACGATGTTCAAAAAAGAGCGTTTTGGGGACAAGGTGGAAAAATTATTGTTACTAGAGGTAAAGTTTTTGATGCAAATGGACAAGCTCACAGAATAGAATTTACAAAAGAATATGTGGGTAAAGATACAACTTGGTCAGTTGTAGTTGCAACTTTAGGTATAGCTACAGTAATCTTATTTCCTTTAGGACTATTTGGTTTTGTTAGGGGTAAAGATGCTGAAACTCTAATGAATGTGCCACTTGAGGCGAATATTTTAGATGAATTTTATTTTACACCTGCGTTGTAAGGTTTAAAAAGTGGAGTGTAGCAACGTTTTTCAACCTGTTAATTTGTGCTATGATATAACTACAGTAATTATTTATAAGGTATAAAAAATGAAATTATGCGTATTTTGCGGAACATTTAATCCAATACACAATGTTCACTTAGCGTTAGCAAATTATATCAGAACTCATTTTAAATTTGATACAATTTTGTTCATACCAGCTTACAAACCGCCACATAAACATATAGATGATGATTTAGCAAATCATCGTTTTGCAATGGTGAAACTAGCAATAGATGGTGTGAGTGGTTTTAATATTAGTAATATTGAGTTCAGGCATGAAAGATATTCTTACACTGTTAATACAATGGAAGAATTGTATAAAATGTTTCCAAGTATTGAAGGCAAAATAAGCTTTATTATTGGTACAGATGCATTTAGACAAATTGAAGATTGGTATGAAACAGATAAACTAAAAGAATTGGTTGATTTTGTCGTATTTCCAAGGGAAGAAAATTTTAGACCAGATTCTTTAGAACGATTGCGAAATGCAGGTTACAACTTTGTGTGTGTAGATATGCCTTTTATCAATGTGTCATCTACTGTTCTTAGAAGTAGAATTAAACACGGAAAACCGATTGGAAATCTTGTTCCAGCAAAAGTTCAAGAATATATAAAAAAACATGGTTTATATTTAGAGGATGAAGAAAAAACTAATGAAAAATAATGAAGAAATTAAAACTTGGCTTAAAGATAATTTAAATGAAGAAAGATATTTACACTCTTTGGGAACCGCCGATTGTGCGAGAGATTTGGCTAAAAGATATGGTTTAGATGAGGAAAAAGCATACCTTACTGGATTAATTCACGATTGTGCAAAATGTTATAAAAACGAAGATTTGAAAGAAATTATTGAAAATAAAATAGATTGCGACCCTGAAGAATTACTAAATCCAAAAACCTTTCACTCTCCTGCAGGTGCTTATGTTGCAAAAACTGAATTTGGGGTGGAAGATGAAGAAATTTTGTCAGCAATATATTGTCACACAGTTGGTAAATTAAAAATGACAACTTTTGAAAAAATTATATTTTTAGCTGATAAAATTGAGCCAAATACTCGAGATAAATCTTGGCGTGAAAAAGTTTATAAAATTTTAGATGAAGAAAACGGCTTAGATAAAGCCCTTATGGCCTGTTATGATTACACGATAAAAAGCCTTGTAGATAGACGTTTGAAAATTTGTCTTACAACTATAAAAATTTATAACGAATTACTTGATAATATCAAGGCATAAGTTTTCAAATACATTAAGTGATGCAACATTTGCAGTGATTTCTTTTTTTGCTAACTCAACAGCTTCAATGTCGTGCATTAATTTTAATTGAATTTGTTTACTATCAAGGTTATTTTTTAACAAAGAAAGCATATAGTTTTGCATTTCGTCTAAAGTTTTGATTGAATCAGACGAAACATCATTTAAATTTTTAGCTAGTTCAAAAACTTCTCCTCGTTCAAATTCATAATAGTTTTCAAAAATATTTTTAATGTTGTCCCATTTATATTCAGTAGCTTCAAAAGAAGGTACAAAGAAACATTGAGAGCGTGAAATTATTGTTGAAATCAAATCTTCTTTATCACGAGTTAAAAAGAAGAAGGTTGTTTTGGCTGGGGGCTCTTCAATTGTTTTTAAAAGAGCATTTGCAGCCTCTTCCTGAAAATTCAATCTATTCAAACCTTGGATATTGTCATCATTATCTCTGTCACAGAAAATGAATACGCGGTGAAAATCAGATGAAGTTAAGAGTGATTGTTTAATTTCTTGAGCTTGTCTAATTGAAATTACGGTTTTAGAGTCATCTCCCTCTGGTTTGTTATCAACTCGAGAAATAGTTAATACGGCAGGGTGTTCTTCCATTCTAATCCAATTACAATCAAGACAATTGCAGTCATAATTTTTGTCTTTTTTGCAGTTTAAAAGTCTTGCAATGTATAGTGCTAAATCATATTGAGCTTGAAGGTCATGCCCATATAGTAAAATACTATGTGCAATAGATTTGTCAGGGTTTTTAATTCCATTTTCAAAGTATTTTACTAAGAAGGGATACTTATCTAAGAAGTGCATTTTGCACCTCCATTTCAGCATCAATAGTTTTTCCTGACTTTATGTTGTATTCTGCGTTCGTTAGGTTTTCTTTAAGTTTAACTAAGTTTTTTAACTGTTGACCTCGGCTATTTTTCATAATTGCAGTAACTTGTTTTGCCGACATTCCTGTAATTGTAGCAATTTCTTCAACGGATTTGTTAGAATTTATTTTTAGCAAAATTCTTTTTCTTAAAATTGTTTGAATTGCTGATAAAATTTCTAGCGGGTGCTTTTTGTCTAAAAGTTTTTTATATTCAAAAAGAGCTTTGTCAAAATCTTGTGACATAATTAACTCAGAAAAATGGAATAAATCCTCGTTAGAAACACATATTTCTTTTACCATTGCTTTTGTAATATTTTTATCAGGGTATGCAAATAATTTTAGCTTGTCTAACTCGTAATCAAGTTCTCTTAAATGATTGCCAACACTTTCAATTAATTCATCAATAGCAGGTTGCTCAAGGGTTATGCCTTTTGATTTACCTTGTTTTTTTAACCATGCTGATAAGTCTTGTTTTCCATAATAATTTAATTGATAGCGTAAAAATTCTTGAGAATTGAATTTTGAAAGAATTTTGAAAATCTTTTTGCGTTTATCTATTTTTTTTCGCTCATCAACTGGATAATTTAAGTAAAATGCAATGTCACAGCCTTCCATATTGTTGGTCAAAGCAGTTTCAAGTTCTTTTAACTCGTTATCTTCAAAACTGATGGTCTTTTCCTTGTCTTCGCCATAAAAATATCTATTGCAATTTATTACGGTCAAAGTTTTTCCAAACATAATGCCTTGAGAGCGCACCGCAAGCATTAAATCTGGATATTTTGGATAATATAATTTTTTGAAATTTATAGATGCAAAATTCTTATCCAAGCCTTTTTTTAATGCTTCGATTGCTAAATCAATATTATAATCTTCATCACCGTAATAAAAATATACTGCCATAACTACGATTCAATCAATAAACTTGCTCCGATAACGCCAGCATTGTTGCCTAATTGCGCAGGGACAATTTCAACGGCTTCTGCAGAAACTGGCATTGCACGTTTCATAAGAGCTTCTTTTGTCGGTTTTAATAATAAATCTCCACAAGCAGCAACGCCACCACCGATAATAATTCTTTCAGGGTTTAATAGGTTAACAACGCTTGCTAAACCTGTTCCTAAGTATTCACCCATAAATTTGAAAATCATATTTGCAACGCCGTCACCTTGTTCTGCTGCTTTTGCTACGATGTAAGGAGTAATAACACCGTTTTCAGCCATTTCTCTGAATTTTGTAGATTTACCACCTTTTAAATATTCTTCTGCCATTGCAACAATTGATGGACCTGAAACATAAGCTTCTAAACAGCCATAATCACCACAACCACAAAGTTTGTCGCCGTTTGCAAATAATTTAATGTGACCGATTTCACCAGCCGTATTGCTTGCACCTCGTACAAGTTTGCCGTTGATTACGATACCTGAACCGATACCAGTACCAACTGTAATACAAACTAAGTTATCACAACCTTTACCAGCACCGTAGTTTAATTCGCCAAGAGTTGCAACACGAACATCGTTATCAATTCTTGTTGGAATGCCAAATTCTTTTTCAATAATATCTGTGATAGAAACGTTATTCCATCCAGGGATATTTGTTGAATGTTTTACAATACCTTTTTTGTAATCAATTTGTCCTGGAAAACCAAATCCGATACCTTCAACGTTAGCTTTTGAAGAATCTGTTTCGTCCATAAGTGTAACGATAGCTTGCTTCATGTTGTTAACTGTGTATTCATATCCCATTTCAGAACGAGTGGGTGTAGAATTTGAATATAAAATTTCGCCTTTAGGGCTAACAAGTGCAAATTTAATGTTAGTACCACCAACATCAATACCAATTCTATTTTTAGTCATCTTTAATACCTCTTTTTCTTACAATCATAATAAGACAAACAAGCAGGTTTGTCATGTGAAAAAAGAAAGAAATGGTTAAACATAGCGTCAATATTGAAAAGGCAATTTTTCAGACTTTGCGTAGGCTGAAGCGGAGCGAAACGCCGAAATAGCGAGGATATAGTGAATGACAACGATAGTGAAATGAACGACATGTCCGAGTGGAGCAATAGTCTGAACATAGTGTCAATACTGAAAAGGCAATTTTTTGAACTTTCGGTAGGGCGCCGCGTGCGCATGCGCACCCAGCCCGTATGTTGTCGTGGAATGTTACTTCCACGACATCCCGAATAGTTCAAACCTGCATGAATACTGAAAAGGCAATTTTTTTCAATAAAAATACTTAATATAAGAGTAAGCGATAAGCAACCAAAACAATTTAATAAAAAGGATATAAAGATATTGGTACATCAATTTATATGTACTGATACAAACAAAGATTTTTATACTCTCTCTCTTAATATCCTCGTGTTTATTTAATGTCTGCCAATTCTATTGACAGACTTTTTATTGCGTTTTTGTAGGACCACCGTATGCACAGCTCTACCAGAAATCCACAATTAAGGGTGACATAGAGGTGAATTTCTACCTTTTCGTCCTTACCTATTTAATGCAAATCTGACAACTTGCGCCACCAAAAAGCATTGAGTGTTTTTCTTTTAGGCTTAGGTTGTGACGTTCAAATAGTTCAACCAACGCTGTTTCATCAAAAAATAATTTTTTTGATTTAACTAAATACTCATAGGGTAAACTGTCTTTATAAAATATTTTCACCAAATGTGGAACGATGATATCAAAAAGAATATCACCTAAAATGTTTTTTTTGCCAAAATCAAGGTGCATAAAAAGTCCGTTAGGTTTTAGAACTCTACAAATTTCATCAAGAGCTTTGTCGTAATTTTCAATGTTTCTAAGACCAAAGCTTATAGTTACTAAATCAAAAGAGTTGTCTGCAAATGGTAAATTCGTACAATCACCTTCCAAGAAATTAACCCAAGGAAACTTTTTGCGTGCAATCTCTAACATTTTTTCTGAAAAATCAAGTCCAGTAACTTCGCAAGATTTATCTATAAATCCTGCAATATCACCAGTCCCAGTGCAAAGGTCAAGAACTTTTGCACAATGTGCATTTAAAAAATTAACAGCTTGTTTTTTTATCCTAACGTGTTGCCCAAAAGACATAAGGTTATTGTTAATGTCATAAACTTTTGCGATTTGGTTAAACATTTCTTTAATTTTTTGTGGGTTTTTGTTCATAAATAAAACATAACTGATTGATTAAGTTTTGTAAACCCACATGTGGAAATTTCATAACAAATCATTAAGAAATAGCTACATCAAATAGATGATTTTGAATTTTGCCTGTAATACAAAAAGATTAAATTTAAAGAATTTACTAAAAATATATACAAGAAAGACGAAAAAGAGAGAAGAATAAATAAAAGCGAGGTGTATTATGAACGGATTTAATTCTGTAAATTTCAATTCACAAATTCCATCAATGCGTACTTATGACACAGGCATGCGCTTTGGTAGAGTTTCAAATATTGAAGACAATCCAGTCGGAAAACAAAGTTTTCAAGACGTAATGACAAATATGGTTTCAAACGTAAATGAACAAATGAACAAGCCTGATGACTTGTTGGCAAAAGCTGCGAGCGGTGATCAAGGTGTTGATGTTCACGATGTAATGATTGCAATGTCACAAGCTGAGGTAACTTTGACAGTTGCAACAAACGCTGTTTCAAAAGTCATTCAAGCGTATGATAAAATTACACAAATTCAAGTATAGAATGATAATGCAAAGTAATAATATTAATTAATAATAAACGAATAAAAAATCTTTAAAGACTGAGCAGGGGAAATATGGACTTTAAGAAAATTTTAGAAAACAAACCTTTATTATATGGAATTATCGCAGCGGTAGTAGTAATACTAGCGCTGGGAATAATGTCTGCAATTATGATTGCTGGCAATAAAGCAAATTCAAGCGAAGCTAAAATGGTAAGCGAAAAACCTATTCAAGAGGATATGGTTTTATTGACTACTGATAACATTGGTAAGGCTATTGAAATCCAAGCTATGTTGGCAAAAATTGGCATTACAGCTTCAAGAAGTTTGGATGGTACAAAATCTTCAATTGTATTGAGAAAGGGTACTTATAACCAAAGTCAACGTGATGCTGCCTTATTAGAAATTGTTAAGAGTGGTTTGATGGACCAAAATGTTGGCTTGGAAATTTTCGATAAGGGCGATTTCACTTCAACAAAAGATGATAAAAGGATTCGTTTAGCAAGAGCTATTAATGGCGAACTTGCAAGATTAATTCGTAAAATGGATGGTATTGATAATGCATCAGTATTTATCTCTATTCCAGAACAAACAATGTTCTCTTCTATGCAAAAACCTGTTACAGCAACAGTTCAATTAACAACAAAACTTTCTGGTGAAAAATTACCACCTTTAAAAATAAAGGCAATAACTAACTTGTTATTGGGTAGTGTTGCAGGCTTAACTGCAGATAATATTTCAATCACAGATACAAGCGGTAATGTTTATTCTAGCATTATCGGAGCTGAAGATGAAATGTTACAAAAGGTTGAAGAAAATGATAAATACATGCAACAAAAAGTTAACGCTCAGTTAGACAGATTAATTGGTAAGGGTAACTTCATTGCAACAGTAAGTACTTCATTAAAACAATCACCTGTTGAAAAATCAAGTATTATCTATGATCCAAATCAAAAAGCATCAGTTTCTGAACAAACTTTCGTTGAAGGTTTGGGTGATGAATCATCAGATAATAGCAGAGGTTCAGGCAGAGCAAATGCCGTAAGTGTATACTTGCCAAATGGTTTAGTAACTCCAGGTTCTGCAAGCCAAGCGTCAGCTTCATCTCAAAACAGAAATTACTCAAGAAGAGCAAGAGAAACTCAATATGGTGTTTCAAAAACTCAAATTAATGAATACATGAAACCAGGGGTAATTGAAGAAATTTCAATCGCAGTAACATTGGAAAAGAACTCATTACCTGCAGATACAACTCTTGAAGAATTGAAAGAATTAATTGCAAGAGCAGCAAGTCCAAAAGTTAAACCTGAAAATGTAACAATTGCTTTGTCAGAAACAATTGAACCATATTTAGCAACCGACAGACCAGAAAACTTACCAAAGAAAGACGAATCAGGTAATCCTTGGTGGTTAGTTCTAGCAATGGTCGGTGTATGCTTAACAGGTGGTTATGCGGTTGTATCAAGCAAATTGAAAGCAAGCCAAATCGCACATCAACAAGAAATGCAACAATTGAGAAACATTGCAAACGAACAAGATGCACAATTACGTGATATGAATATGAAGGCAGCAGAATTGATTGAACGTCAATCTCAATTACAACAAGGTTTGATTGAACAACAACAAAGAGAAATGGTGCCACAAATTCCACCACAAGTAATTGATGAAGCACTTGCAGCAATTCGCTCAGATGTTGATTCACTTGATCCAAATGAAACAGGAGAAAAGATTAGAAGCTGGATTGAGTCTTAACTCACATAATCTTAAAATTAAAAAGGTAAAGAAACGGATTTCAAAATAAAATGCCAATAGAAGGATTTGATCATAAACAATTTGCAAACGATTTAGCATCACAAGCTGTAGAACTTGTGCCAAAGGACTTTGACGATTTTCAAAAGGATTATGTCGTAAAGACCTTGGTAAACTTTGCTGGTTTAGCTGGTGAAGCAATTTCAAACGATGCAGAGGCTGGATTTAATGCAGAACAGGCAATTCTGTTAACTCAAATCATTGCAGAATGGTCATTCCATAAATCTGTAGACTTGATTCGTTCTGGTATTCAACCTGAATATTGGGATGGTGTAATGCAAAAGATTGCATTCACAATCTTTGATATTGGTAAACAATCAATTAAACAAAATTTACCACAAGATCAAATTTTGGAACTTATCGAACATCACGTAATACAAGCTTATCAAGCTGCATTAGATGAGTTGCAACAACGTGGTATCATTGATGAAGAGTTAAAAGAACAAGCTGAAAAACAAAATAACTTGAATCAATTGCTTGAAGAAGTTGAGGCTCAACAAGAGGCAGAACGCCAAGCGCAAGCCCAACAAGAAGCACAACAAGCTCAACAACAGCAACAGGGTGGTGTTCCAGCTCCACAGCAAGCTCAATTGCCAGCAGGCGATAAAAAAGCATTCAAGTTAGCATCATTAGCATTGCTGTTGAGGACTTTATCTCAAGACAAAGTTTCTTCAATTTTGAATAAATTTAACCCTCAAGATGCACAACTTGTAATTCAATATATGCAAATGCCAGATTTGAATCAAAGAGTTGATGCAAATACAGCAATTCAATGTTTAAAAGAAATTAAAACGAACTTGCCAAGTAAAAATTCGACAAGTCCAAACCAACTTGTATACAGAATTAGAAATGCTTTGAAAAATTCTACAAGAGAAAAAGTTGAAGTAATGATAAGAAATGAACGGTTGAATGTTAAAAGGTTTGTAACAAGCGCTCTACAAGGCGAATTATATGAACTTCCTCCAAAAGTTTCTAACATTATTGCCCAACATATTGAATGTAGTGTATAATATAATCAATCATGATTATTAAAAAGCAAAATAAATCAAATGAGCAACGTGCGCAACAGGTTGTACAACCTCAAGCGACAATGCCTCAACAACAGGCAGTAGTTCAACCTCAACCAATACCAGAGGTTGAAGCTCCTATTGATTTGTTTGATTTAGACAACATTGATTTTTCACAAAGACAAGAACGTCGTCGAGGGGATAGACGACGTGGTTATCGTCGTATTGATGATAGAAATCTTATTTCAAGAGCGCAAGAAGAAGCTGATACAATTAAAGAAACAGCAGCTAAAGAAGGTTACAGAGCGGGAATTGAACAAGCCGAAAGCGATATTATTGCTTTACGTAGCAAAATAGCTGATTTTATTAGTTCAAAACAAGAAGTTTTTGAATTTATTGCGCCAGATATTTTAGAGATAAGTGTTGATATTGCAAGAAAAATCATTAAAAAAGAAGTTGAGCAAGATCCTCAGGTAATCTTGAACTCAATTGTAGATGTAATGCGAACTTTATCAAAAGAAGAACCTCGTATTACAGTAAAACTAAATCCATTGCAAGTGGATTTGGTTAAAACAGAATTACCTGAATATATTTCTTCAATGGGTATTGATGCTAAAATAACAGTAGTTGGCGATGATACAATTGAAGAAGGTGGCTGTATCTTGAATACGAATAACGGAATTGTTGATGCGTCGATAGATACACAGTTAGAAATAATTAAAGAAGCATTGAAAGGTATGTAATGGCAGCACCGCAAGGAGGAAGTCAACCTATAAGCGAATTTGCGTTAGCAGGGTTTGTATTAACCCTGATACTTATCTTGCTTATGGAAATGCCAAACTGGGTTATTAACTTTTCAATCAGTATGAATATTACACTTGGGGTTGTCTTAATGATGATAGCCCTGTACGTACAGAAACCTTTGGAATTAGCGGCATTCCCGTCAATTATCCTTCTAGGTACAATGTTTCGTTTGATTTTGTCAATTGCATCTACTCGTTTGATTTTAGCAAAGGGTGATGCGGGTGAAGTTGTATCTGCATTCGGACACTTTGTAACCGGTGGTAACATGGTTGTAGGGGTAGTAATCTTCTTGATTATTACAATTGTACAGTTCATGGTAATCACAAAGGGTGCTGAACGTATCGCCGAAGTATCTGCCAGATTCGCCTTAGATGCGATGCCAGGTAAACAAATGACAATCGATGCCGATTTCAATGCAGGTTTAATTTCTCCAGAAGAAGCGGTTAAACGTCGTGAGGACTTACAAAGAGAATCAAGTTTATTCGGTTCTATGGATGGTTCTATGAAGTTCGTAAAAGGGGATACAATTGCGGGCTTGATTATTACGATTATCAACATTGTTGGTGGTTTGTGCGTAGGTTGTTTGATGAACCAAATGGCTCCAGCAGATGCCGTTTCAAAATATACAATCTTAACTATTGGTGATGGTTTGTCATCTCAATTGCCATCTCTATTGATGTCAATCGCAGCAGGTATTTTTATGACTCGTGCCTCTGGTGCAAACTCATTAGGTTCTGATTTGGTTGTTCAAATTACAAGCAAACCAAATCCTCTATTCTTGGCAGCAGGTTTTTTAATTTTGATTGCTTTGTCTAGCCCTGTAACGGGCTTACCTTGGTTACCTTTTATTTTGTTTGCAGGTGGTTTGATTGTCGCTGGTTTGTCAGTTCTTGTTAATGCTGACGTTCAATCGCAATTGGGACAATTGGAAAGTGTACGTCAAAACATGCAAGACCTTGTTAACCCTAATAGAATGTATGAAAGACTTGGTGTTGATGTATTGAGTTTGCAGGTAGGCGCAGGTTTACTTGTAATTGCTGACCCTGACCAAGAAGGTCAATTGCTTGCAAAAATTGCCGCTTTAAGACAACGTGTAACTGATGAATTAGGTTACATTTTGCCGAATATCAGAATTATGGACTCATCAGCCTTAGAAGCTAATGAATATTTGATTGCAATTCGTGGTAATACAGTTGCGACAGGTTTTGTATACCCAGGAAAATACATGGTAATTGCTGACCAATGGGATTCTGTAAAAACAGAAGTTCCTGATGATGCAATTGTAGGTGTTGATCCAACTTACCAAACTCAAGCATATTGGGTTTCTGAAGAAGATGCAAAATCAACAAAAGCAATTACTGCTGTTGATGCAACAGATGTTGTAATCACTCACTTACAAGAAATTACAAGAAAACACGTTGACGATATTATGACAAAAACAGACGTGTTAAAATTAATGGAATTAGTACGTTCTCAAGACCCTACTCTTGTAAACGATTTGGTTCCAACAATTATTTCTACAAGTGATTTGAGAAAAATCTTTGTAAATTTAATTAGAGAAAAAGTTTCAATCAAAGATATTATCTTCATATTTGAACGTCTATGTGACTATGCAAGATTTTCAAAAGAACCAGATATTTTGTCTGAACGTCTGAGAGCTGCGTTAGGTCGTCAAATCTGTTTGGGTAACGTTCAAGAGGATAAAGTTTTATATGCATTGACGCTTTCTCCTGAATGGGAAAAAGTTTTGGATGATAGTTGTCAAAGAACTGAACTTGGTACAATGTTCTTGTTAAATCCAATGCAAGTTCAAGAACTTATTGAAACAACCGCAGCAACATTGATGAATGCTCACCAAAATATTGGCAAACAACCTGTAATTTTGTGTTCTCCAAGAATTAGATTACCTCTGTTCCAATTGTTAGAACGTCATATTCCAACAATTGTTGTAATTTCATATTCTGAATTGATTACAGATATTAAGGTAGAAGCTGTAGATACAATTGGTGAAAGCTATATGCAACAAGAACAACAAATGTAACTAGAAGATTATGATTAAAAAGTTTTTATTATTTTTAATTAAAATTTATCAAAGTATTTCAAAATACACACCTCCAGTATGCAGATTTACACCAACTTGTTCTGAGTATACGCGTCAAGCAATAGAAAAATATGGTGTACTGAAAGGTGTATGGTTAGGTATAAAGCGAATTTGCAAATGTCATCCTTTTCACCCAGGAGGGTATGACCCTTTGCCATAATGACGACACCCACAAGCTTATTATTGTTTCAATAAAATCATCTTGCCCAAGTATAATTAATTATGTTATACTTAACCCATTATGAAAGAAATATTTAATAAAATAACGTTAATCGCAGAAAAAATCAAAAACTTTATTTGTGCAGAACGCACAATGACTGTAATTTTTTATACTTTGCTATTTTTATGTAGCGCAGCAATTGCATTAAAATCAAAGAATTACGACTTTGATATGTGGGCTAGATTAATTGCAGGTATGGCAGTTGTTCAGACGGGTCATGTTGCAAAGTTTGATTTTTATTCATATACACCAACTCACGCCTGGTATGACCACGAATGGGGTTCTAGTGTGGTATTTTATTTAGTTAACAGCACATTCGGACATCTGGGTCTTTTATTTTTGCAAGTTATGCTAGTATTTTTAACAATGCTATTTCTTGTTAAAGCAGTTCAAGTTCGATGTGGTGACAGATATAACTACAAGAACTTACTAATATATTTTATTATATTAAATTCATTTATGGTTACTTATTCGTCAATGATAAGATGCCATTCGTTCACGTTTATGTTTTTTGCGTTTGAACTATTTATCCTTGAATTAGTACGTAAAAAAGAAAACTATAAATTACTATATATATTCCCACCATTGTTTTTAATTTGGGGAAATATGCATGGCGGTGTATGTTCAGGGTTAGGCTTATTGGCACTATATGCTATAGGTGAAGCTTTAAATAAGAAACCATTTAAACATTACCTCATTTTGGCATTTGTTTGTTTTGCAATGTTATTTATAAACCCTTATGGTTATAAGTATGTAATCTTTTTGATTAAAGCTGCAACAATGCCTCGTCCAGATATTGTTGAATGGTGGTGGATTTTCCATAAATTTAATTATAAAATATTTATGGTATTCAAATTATCAGCTTTGTTCTACATATTGTTAGAATTGACAAAGGTAAGAAAAAATCCTACAAGTTACGCAACAATTGATAAGACTAAGTTTATTGTAATGTTGGTAACCCTATATCTTGCAATATCTCACGTAAAAATGATGCCATTCTTTGCTCTTACTGCAACAGCATATTGTTACGAAGATATATATTTAATGTTCAAAAACTTTAGATTTCCAAAATGGTGTATGCCAGCATTGTACATTACATTGTTTGGTTATTCTTTAGGGATGTTATCATTACATGATTACAAATTAATGGTAAACTTTAAAACTTATCCCGTAATGGAAGTTGAGTTTATTCGTGCAAATCATATCAGCGGAAGATTATTGACAAACTTTGGTATCGGAAGTTTTGCCGCATATAAACTTTATCCTCAAAATAAAATTTATATGGATGGTCGTTATGAAGAAGTTTACAACGAAGATTTGATGAAGGATTTGGGTTCTATTTATACGATGGACGAAAATATTTCAAATTTATTCCGTAAAAATATGCCTGAAATTATTATTCTTGAAAAGGGTTATCCTTTGTTTGAAATCTTGCAACAGAAAAATTCAGGCTGGAACTTAGTATTTACAGGTCTAAATTACGGAGTTTTTGTTTGTGATGCAAAATATAAACCAAACTTTGAACCACCAAGTACAGATTTAAAAGACTACTATAAAAATACAATTTTAAATACAATGATTACATTTAAAGGTGAAAATAAAGTTGATATTGATGCTGTAAATAGAGGTGAATATACAACAATCGTACCTGCAGAACTTCTTGAGTTCCATACACCAAAGTTTATTCAAAAAATCAAAAACTTTACAAATAATAAATCAGAGGCTAAAAAATAATGGAAGACAACGCTTATAAATATACATGTATATTTGGAGGTGGTGCAATTAGAGGTGTTGCTTACGTCGGCGCATTGAAGGCTTTAGATGAGTTAGGTGTAAAAATTCAGACTTTGGCGGGTTCTTCAGTCGGTTCAATCATAGCCTCTCTTTTGGCTGTAGGATACACAACTGATGAAATTTATGAAATTATAATAGGCGTAAATTTTGATTTGTTTAGGGATATTCATTTTGGTTTTGGTAAAACTTTTGCTCTTTCAAAGGGTGAGGTTTTCTTGGAATGGTTAAGAGAAGTTATAGAAAAGAAATTTTACGGCAAAAAATACAAAAAAGGCGCAAATCCAACTGTAAAATTTAAAGATTTGAATAAAGATTTAGTAATTATCACAACTGATTTGACAAACTTTAAATGTAAGGAGTTT
>ERZ808275.274-NODE-274-length-24403-cov-5.021562_pt1 | contig 24403 bp, 21 predicted proteins | sample MGYA00520894_ERZ808275 | MGnify/ENA primary metagenome ERZ808275 (study PRJEB31516, sample SAMN03275598) | gut metagenome | biome: mammalia-associated habitat; material: feces | host: Papio cynocephalus | place: Kenya | collected 2012-08-03 ...
GGTGGATTTTACTCCGTAGTATCAGCTTTTTACTGAACGCTAAAAAATGTATGAAGAATAAATATAATTTTCCTTACTTATATAAAGTATTTTTCTCAAAATTTATTGCCTTTTAAGTTATTACTGGGTTTTGGAGATTTTTATCATCAAAAGAAATGCCCCTCACCCTTGCCCTCTCCCACAAGTGTGCGAGGGAACTAAATTTATTCTTCGTCATTAACTAATTTAAGAACGCCGCCATTTTTCGTAATCATTTTATTCGTAATCTTGTAATCATTCAAAAGCTCAACATTACCCTCTTTTTTAATAACTTTATCAAAATTTTTCATCCTTGTTGAATAATACCAAAAGTTGTTATATTCAGTAGGAAAAGATGTTTTTGAATCTAATTTATACAACAATTTACCATTTTTCTTTTCAAATGGAGCTACAATTTTATTTTTCATTTCAACCTCGTAGGTATAAAACAAAAAGTCAGGCAACGCCAAATTATCCACTACAATTAAATCATCAGTATTTAAATTTTCTTCCAAATACTGCGTTAAATCTCTTGCCTCAGACGGTTTATAATTCACAGAAACAGGAACAAGTGACAACAATATAAAAATCAAAACTAATCTTGACTGGAAATTTTTCTTTTGAACAAGCAAAGTAAAAACCATTGAAAGAATGATAATTGTATAAGGTAGCAAAAATATCATAAATCTTTGGTATGCTGGATACAAATGAAACTGACTAAGAGCAATAGTAACAATAAAAGTCCACATTATAAAAGAAATTTCAAACTTCTTTTTTTCAGCCATAAAATAAATAATACCAACAACTAAAGCAATTGAGGTAATCATTATTGCAAAAGGTATTTCGTTGTTAAAGAAATATGCAACAGGAATAGTCAAATGACTAAATTCGTTTGCGAAAAAGTCTGTCATAAATTCTCTATAAAAACTTGAAATATTCAAATAGTAAATTGCAAATATTACATAATTTAAAATCATCGGAGCAAGTAAAATTAGCCATTTTTTTACATCTTTTTGAGAAATCAAAAGAGTCAACATTCCAACTGCAACAACGATTATAGATGTAAACGAACACCAAACTGACATAGTAAGCCCGACACCTACTAGTAAAAGTTTTTTCCAACTCCAAGATTTCAAATCAATTTTCAAAAAAGCCCAAAATATCAATATTGCAAAGAAAACATCTAAAACATAAGGCTTAAATTCTGAACCAAAATATGCCATTTTAGGATTTATTGCAAGCAAAAACATCCCAAAATTTATAGCCATAGGATTATCGTCAAAAATTGTTTTTAACAAATAATAAAAAGGGATTAATGTAACACAACTGACAACTAGAGGAATAAATCTGAAAACCAATTCAGATGTACCAAAAATTGAAACCAACAATTTTGTTAATACAAGAAAAACAGGTGGTGCAACTTGTTGAAGATGCAATACCCCTAATAATTCAGAATATTTCAACGTAATAACATTATATGCAAGTGCAGATTCATCAAACCAAAAAGACGGATTTTGAAGATACGCATACACACGAAAAATTACGCCTAAAATTATTACGAAAGGTAGAAATATACTACCAGCTTTTTTATAATTTTCTTCCATGTAGTGAATTATACCATTTGAAGACGAGAATTGTCCATTTTTGTATTATAATGTTTACCAAGAAAAAGAGGTATAAAAATGTTAAATTTAGTAGCAATCTTTTTTGGTGGCGGAATTGGTGCTATTGCAAGATATTTAATAAGCCTAAATATTGTGAAAATTTATGGAGAAATGGATTTACCAATAGCAACATTTTCAATAAACATTTTAGGATGTTTCCTATTGGGCTTTTTATACATTCTTTTCTTAGAAAAAACAAATGTAAATAATGCGGTAAGTCTGGCTTTAACAGTTGGCTTTTGCGGAGCGTTTACAACTTTTAGCACATTCTCTCTTGAGATTTTTAAACTTATTGAATCACAACAAATTATTCAATCCTTATTGTATATAATCCTAAGTGTAGTAATTGGACTATTATCCGTAATAATCGGAATACAATGTGCAAGATTTTTAATTTCTAACAATTAATAAAAAAGAGGGGCGAAGTGACAAGTCACTTCGCCCCTCTTTTAAACTTTGTTAATCATCGCCAAGATTTAATGTAGCAATTGTTTGCGTTTTGGCTAAATGTTTTGCAGAAAAGCCCTCTGGCATTTGGCAATATTTTTTCTTTGGAACAATTTTATTACCTGTTCTTCCCGTATCACCTTCCCATTCTTCAAAATGTTCTTTATAGTGATATTTTGATTCTTCTGAATCAACAGTTTTAGTCTTTGTTGGTGTTTTGTGAACAGATTTACGAGTCGTAATTTCTACGTCCTCTTTTCCAAATCGTTCTTTATGAGTTGTTGATTTAATTGTATCTTTAACTGGATTTCCGGCATCGTCTGTATAAGTTCTTACTGCGACTTCCCATGTTTTACCAGCATCGTCAACTTCTTTTGTAACTATTTCATGAGCCTTGTAAGTTTTTCCGTCATCACCTTTAACTTTAACCTCTTTTTCACTTATAATCGTAGGTTCAGCTTTTGTATCACCTGAAAAAATTGAATTATTAGCCTCTTGAGGTTTTTCAGAAGCTGAAGATTTAGCAATATTACTTACATTTTGAATAGCACCAATTTCATTAATTTGAACCATATTGTAGACTCCTAAAATTTTCAAACTTTTAAGTATATAAAACACGATGAAAAATAAAATTTACTTAATTTTTAAAAATTTTAAAATTTATTACAAAAAAGAGATGCGAAGTGACAAGTCACTTCGCATCTCTCAAAATTATCAAAGTCTATAACTTAAGAGTTATAAATTATTGACCATAAGCTCTTGTTGTAACTTTTTTGAAACCAAGAATGTTTTTTGTAGCTTGGTCAGCGTGTGATAAAGCTGAGATTCTACCATTTGACATAGCTTGTTTTACTGAGCAGTTACCTAATGCAACGATACCGAAGTATGATGTGCAAGTAGCTGTACCAACTTTAGCTGGGTTAACTGAACCTGAACCTAATAATTGGTGAGTTGTGTCTTGGTATACAAAACCAAATGGTTCTGAAGCTAATGCTGGCATTGTTAATAAGCCTAATACACCTAAAGTGCTAAGTAATTTTTTCATGTGTTTCTCCTTTCAATAAATATCCCAACATGAAGTAATTAACTTGAATAAAAATTCAAGTTTATATTATCGTAGCACGGTAACAAGGCATGGGTTAAAATGTTACTTTATTTTTTACAAATGTTCAAAAATTTCTTTTGCAATTTTTTCATATTCAGACGGTTCAAAATGTAAACCATCAAAAGTCGACGGAGTTGCAACATTATTCAAATCAATAAATTCACAACCATATTTTTTTGAAATTTCAGAATATATTTTTGAAAGATGTTTTGATTTTTCTATAGAAGTTTTGTCAAAAAGTGTTGAAAATATTGGACTTTTTAAAACGTTTTCCGTCAAATTTGTTGGTGAAACTAAAATTATTTTTGCATTTTGCAAACCTTTTTGGGCAATTTCTACCAAATTTGACATGCCCGCAAATATGTCTTCATCAGATACTTTATATTGAAATTGCAAATCATTAACCCCAATTGCAAGAATAACAATGTCTATATCCGGCTGTAATAGTTCAGGAAGAATTTTATATCCTGTAAACATTTTACCAGCAGGATTATCAGAAAAAGCTGTTCTGTTATTACACCCAGCCTCTATAATATGGAATTTTTCACCGCAAAGAAATTGTAAAATCCCAGTCCAACGAGAGTTTTTATCAAATCTTGAACCGTCTTTAGGGTTAAAGCCAAATGTGTTACTATCACCAAAACATAAAACTTTTTTCATAGAACTATTATAGCAGAAGTTTCGCCGTTTACACTAAAAAGCAAAAATAAAAAATGTAAAAAATTTTTAAATTTTAATTATTACATTGCTAGTATTTTTTTTGGTGATATAATTAATTTCAAATTGGAGTACTATAAGATGACATTATTGAAAAAGATTGATTCACCATACGATTTAAAAAAGCTTTCACTTAGTGAAATGACTGAATTAGCAGAAGAAATCAGAAATGGTATATTAAACAGAGTAAATAAAATTGGTGGACATTGTAGCCCTAATTTAGGTATTGTGGAAGCTACTATTGCTTTACACTATGTTTTTAACTCACCTATTGATAGATTTATATTTGATGTTTCACACCAATGCTATACACATAAAATGTTAACAGGTCGTAAATCAGGTTTCATCGGCGATATAATGAAAAATATTTCAGGGTTTTTCAACCCATCAGAATCTGAGCATGACTCATTTGTATTAGGTCACACTTCTACATCACTTAGCCTTGCATCTGGTGTAGCAAAAGCTCGTGACATAAATGGAGATAACTACAATGTTATTGCTCTAATTGGTGACGGCTCATTAAGTGGTGGTGAAGCATTTGAGGGCTTAAACAATGCTGCAATGCTAAATAGTAATTTTATTATCATCGTTAATGATAACGAAATGTCTATTTCTGAAAACCAAGGGGGCTTGTACCAAAACTTAAGAGAATTAAGAGAATCTAATGGCACATGCCAAAACAACTTCTTCAAGACTTTTGGTTATGAATATCATTACCTAGAAAATGGTAATAATCTTGAAGAATTAATCGAATTATTCAATAGTGTTAAAGATACTAACAAACCTGTAGTTCTTCACATCCATACTTTAAAAGGTAATGGATATACTCCGGCAGAAGAAAACAAGGAAATGTTCCATAATACAGTATCTGGTAGAATCAACGGTAAGACTCCAATTATTCCAAACAACTTGCCAGAAACTTATGGTAGCATTACAACTGATTTTATCTTGAAGAAACATGAACAAGACAAATCTATCGTTGCAATTACAGCAGCAACTCCTGGTGGCGTAAGCTTTACAAAAGATTTCAGACAAAAAATGGGCGATGCTTACATCGATGTAGCAATCTCTGAAGAACACGCAATGGGATTTACATCAGGCTTAGCTAAAAATGGTGCAAAGCCTATTTTTGCCGTTCAAAGTTCTTTTGTTCAAAGAACTTATGACCAAATTTCACAAGATATTGCTCTTAACAATTCACCTGTAACAGTAATTGTTCATTGTGGCGGTATGTCAGGAATCGATATGACTCACTTAGGAACATTTGATATTTCTATGATTAGCAATATTCCTAATATTGTTTATCTTGCACCAACTAATAAAGAAGAGTACTTGAGCATGCTAGATTGGTCAATTGAACAAGTTGAACATCCAGTATTTATTCGTGTTCCTCTTGGTGAACCTGTTGTTTCAGGTAAAGTTGACAAGACAAATTACTCAGAATTGAATAAATACCAAGTAGTAAAAAGTGGTTCTGATGTTGCAATCGTAGGATTAGGAACATTCTTTAAACTTGGCGAAAAAGTATATGATAGATTAAAACAAGCTGGATTTAATCCAACTCTAATCAACCCTAAATTCATTACAGGTCTTGATGAAAACTTATTAGAAGACTTAAAAGACAAACATAATATTGTAATTACTTTAGAAGACGGTATTCTTGATGGAGGTTTCGGTCAAAAGATTGCAAGTTTCTATGGTGATTCTGAAATGAAAGTATTGAATTACGGCGGTAAAAAAGAATTTACTGACAGAGTAAAAGTTACTGATTTATACGAAAGATATAGATTAACACCTGACTTAATCTTTGAAGACGTTATGAGATTACAAGCAGGAAATCTTCTTTACGCATAACTAAAAAAATATGATAAATAATAAAAAATGAACAACTAGTAAAGATACTTAGTTGTTCATTTTTTATTTATGTTTTTTGTTACAATAAATCATTTTACCTAATGCACCGCCTACGTTTTGACTATGATAACTTATAGCATGTTCTGCGTCATCATGGTAATCAATAATATGTTTATGCATTGTTCTTTCAAGAGCTATCAAGGCTGAATTATAATCATATTCTGCAACAACGTATTCTTTTAAAGAGTCAAAATATAAACTTCTTGCAGTTTCCAATTCTATTTGAGAAGATTTGTTATTAAAATAATTGTCCCTTGTTAATTTTAGGTTATTTGAAGCATTTTTTAGTTGTGCTTTTTTAATTGGAATTTCAGCATTTGTTCTATTAACAACATTTAAACTCTTTCTTACTGCAAAATATAAATTTGACTTAAATGTTTTAATTTGAGTTTCAGCTAAATTTACTTCTGCAATGGCTCCTTTCACATCAAACTTTTGTCGCATTGCATTTATTGAGGCAGATAAGGTTGCTCCTAAACTTAATCCGTTATTTTTTGCCTCATTAGAATTTATGAAATCATATCCAGCACCTAAATTTATTTCTGGATAATAATTTCTTTTTACATATAAAAGAGCTTGCTTCATTGCATCTCTTGTTGAAACAAGTGCTTTTATATCAGGAGAATTTTCATACGCAATTTTTATAGCATCGTCATAACTATAATTTGGATGCTTAAAGATAGTATCATCTTTGTAAATTTTATCAAATTTTTTGATTGTCAGGTAATTAAATTTATTATCTATAACAGAATCAATATCAAAAGTTTGAGTTTCATAAATATTGTATTTTGGAGCATCTTCAAAATACATAGAATTATTCAAATTTTCAACGGCATTTTTATAAATATTCTCTTTTTCTAAAAGAATAGATTTTATTTTTAAAAGCTCAGTATTTGCATAAGCTAAATCAACATTTGTCCTTTTATTTTGTTTTACTAGACTTTTAATCTCTTTTATAGTTTCTTCTTGATACTTGTAATTCATTTTTTGAATTTCGTATTCAGCTTTTGCTTCTAATAATTTATAATAATGAGTTTTTATATCAAAAACCGTTGTACAAACAGAATCTAGGAACTCATATTCAGCAGAAATTGCTAAAAATTGTTCCATACGAATATTTGCAAGAGTTTTACCAAAATCAAAAATCATCATTTGCAAAGTAACTCCAACAGTTGGAATTTCTCGATAATTTTTCAAATAATTTTCTGTATTAGAATTATATTTTTGTGCAATACCAACCCCTGCCGAAAATTCAGGGAAATATGTCGACTTTGCTTTTCCAACATTTGACTTTGCTATTTCTAATCTATAAGCATATTCTTTTATGATAGGGCTACGTTCCAATCCGATTGCGACACAATCTTTTATAGATAAATAATCACCTGTTTTTACAATCTTTGCTTGTTCATGATGGTGATGGCCACAGCAATCTACATGTTCAGAGTGTTCTTGAATAGCAGAGCACTTGATTGAAGAAAACATAAATAATAAAAGCAATAATAAAACCTTTTTCATATCTTTATATTCTCACAAAAAAATTTAATTTAAATATAGGATGTGCATATTTTTCTCATAATTAATAATAAAAATAAGGAACGAGGAAAGTAAAATGACAGCCGGAATAGAATTTAACAAGAGCTACACATCTAGCTATATTATGATGCCATTACAAAAAATGAAAGATGAAAATGGAAAGACACTAGTAGTTTGCTCTTCAGATAAAGAATTAGACGCAAAAATCAACGCAAGAAATTCAATGCAAAACCTTGACGAACTACGTCAGGCTGATTCTGATGGCGACGGCATTTTAACTTTAGACGAAATAAAAAATTGCAAAAATAAATCAGAGTTTATGGAAAAATTAGAACAAGCCATGACAAAATTTAACTCTAACCCAAATCGAGATTACACAAAAAACCTTTTTGAAGACTGGGTATAACTTACCCTCGCCAAAAATAAAAGATGAAAAATAGATAATTCGGTGAGGGTTCGCTTAAAACTTATTACTTCATAGTTTATGCTATAATTATTCTGCTATGAAAAACTTATTCGAGATATTAATATACAAGCTTATATATTTTATTAAATACATTTTTGTTTGTTTATTTTCTACAAAAGAAAATCGAAGAAATTTTAGAAAACAGCAGAAAATGCTTATGCCTAAATTTGGCGATAAACCAATAAAATACGGTAATGGAAACCAAATACAAATAATATGGCAAGATAATAAAACAACAACTAACCCTAAATATATCAACAATTTATCAATATCTTTTTGGGGTAAAAATAATAAAATTAAATTATATGCTCCTATTGTATTCTATTCGTCATATATTTCAGCCTATGACGACTGTGATATAACAATAAGAACATCTCCTCAAATGAAAATTAAACTCCACGCATATAAAAATTCTACAGTAGATATTGGCGAATATGTTCAAATAGGTTCTGCTTTTATTCAAATGATGAACGAAAAAGGAACAAGCTTGGAAATAAAGAAAAATGCAGTTTTGGCAACTGATGTAAAAATATGGACGACTGATACGCACTCAATTTATGACAAAACTTCAAACGAATTACTAAATGCAAGCAAAAATAAAGTTGTACTTGGCGAACATTGTTGGATATGCGACGGAGCAGTTCTTTTAAAGAATGCTCAAATTCCTGACGAATCAATTGTCGGAAATAGTAGCGTTGTAACCTCAGCTTTTGATACGCCAAACATAGTTATTGCTGGAAATCCAGCCAAAGTCGTTAAACAAAATATTTATTGGGCTGGCGGATCTATAAATTAATCTTCGATTGGTAGGGTTCTCATCCCTGTTTTAATTTTTACATAAAAAAAATGGGCTTTCGCCCATTTCTTTTAAATTCGGAGACGCAGGGATTGTCTTGTTCACTCGCATTAAACGGCAATTCCGAGTTTTGCTCTCGTGATTTTATCACTATCGCAAAAGCTCTCCAGCCTCTGCTCGTTCACGCTCGTACCCTTGACCAATGTAACCTAACGCATGGTTTGATTTTTTCTAACAGATAGTTTGATTATTTAGGTCAGTATAAGAAAAGTTTTATATCTCAAAAATATTAACAATATTTCCGTGTTGTTTTACAATTTCAATTAAATCCCCTATTTTTACCCAAACTGTCGAAGTATTGTCATTAGGATGAACCCCGATTATCTTTGGTTCTTCAAAAAATTCTTTGTCAAGAAAAAGTTGAACTTTATGTTCTTTATCATTTAGGATACCAAAAGGTGTGACTGAACCAGGAATTAATCCTAGAAGTTCTAACAAATCGTTATCAGATGCAAAAGACAAAGAACGGGTGTTATATTTTTGTTTAAACTCTTTTAAGTCAACTCTTTTATCACCTTTGACTGTTATCAAATAATAATTTCTTTTCTTGTCGTCACGTACAAATAAATTTTTGGCATCACAAGTTGGATACGGCAAATCCACATCTGAAATTTCTGACATATTAAAAACAGCTTTGTGTTCTGTTGTTTCGTACCAAATATTATTTTCTTTCAGGAATATGTAAATTTCATTTTTATTCATATCTATATGCTATCACAAAATTTTATACTATTGTAAAGTAACACTTGTTTTCTTTATCTTTAGTCATGGTATTAAGAAGAATAACTCTGAATCAGAAGAAAGGGAACACCAATTCCGACCTTTGTGTCAGTTTTTAATCAATAATTAGTTAGCAAGTCTTAAACCAATCGTTCCAAGAATAATTAATAAAATAGATGCTATTTTCAAAAAACTTATAGATTCGTGTAAAAATACAATTCCAATCATACTAATTAATAATATTCCTAAGGACCCCCAAATTGCATAACCAACACTCATATCTATCGTTTTTAAGGCAAAGGAAAGAAATAAGAAACAAAGAATATAAGAAATTACAGTTCCAATTGATGGTAATAAAACAGAAAATCCATTTGATAGCTTTAATGCAGTTGTTCCAAGTGTTTCAAAAATAATTGCAAGTATTAAATATACCCAGTTCATAATATTTCTCCTTTTTTAATAAAGATAACAATTTATAGATAAAAACAAAACATTTATCAAGATGTTGAATAATTTTAAAATCTGTGCGCAAAATAATACTAGAATTCAGAGTGAAAAAAATTGGTACATAGATTCTGACCTTGAGTTTTTTTGAAATTAATTAGTAATTTTCATTCCACAGAAAATTTGAAAAAATTTTTTCCTAATTTTTCGGCACTCTTTCGGAGCAAAATTTCAAAATGGACTGCCCGAAATAATCACACCATCCGTTAGTCCGCAAAATGAGTATTTTGGAGTAGTTTGAATTACGAATGGTAATATTATTTCCTACCCCTCAAACGCCATATTTAAGCCAAAAACCCTAAAAAATCGCACCATCTGTAATAATCAAAGCACTCAATAAAATACACCTTGACCAATCTTCGATTGGTAGGGTTCTCATCCCTGTTTTAATTTTTACATAAAAAAATGGGCTTTCGCCCATTTCTTTTAAATTCGGAGACGCAGGGATTCGAACCCTGGATACAGATTGCTCCATATAACACCTTAGCAGGGTGCCGCCTTCAGCCAACTCGGCCACGTCTCCAAGATATTATTTAATTGTCATGTCTATATCATATCATAAACTTGATATTTTTTGTTTTTTGTTAACCTTTGTTAATTTTATCCTTTTTATTCCCTCTATATTTATAGTATTATTTATTTATGAACTTAGATGCATTTATAGATAGCCTACTATCACCAATAGCCGATAAAATATCAGGAATTATATTTTCTTCTATCACAATTAATGGTGTGAAAGTTGAATTTTTGATTGCCCTACTTATGTTTGCAGCAATTTATTTTACTTTCAGATTAAGATTTATCGGATTTTGGGGTTTTAAACATGCCCTACGTCTAATCGCAAACAAATTTGAACATAGAGATTTAATCAAACGTAAAAAGAAAGGTGAAGTTTCATCTTTCCAAGCTCTTAGTGCAACAATTTCATCCTCTGCCGGAATAGGTAATGTCGCAGGTTCTGCAGCTGCAGTATCTGTCGGCGGTGCTGGTGTAATCTTTTGGATGATTATTGCCGGTTTATTTTCTATGGCTCTTAAATTCTCTGAAGTTCTTCTTGGCGTAAAACTTCGTGAGGTTCACCCTGACGGCACAACTGCTGGTGGACCAATGTATTACATATCAAAAGGTTTAAAAGGTAAAATCTTAGGCAAAATTGCCCCTCACCTTGGTAAAATCTACGCATTCTGTTCAGTTCTTGCAGTTATCGGAGGTTGGAACTTATTCCAAATCAACGCTATGACAACTCAAATTACAGAAGTAACAGGTGGCGAGGCTAGTATCTTCGCTAACAACAGTTGGATACTTGGTCTTATCGTTGCAACAATAACATGGGTTACAATTATCGGCGGTATAAAATCTATTGGTAAATTTACAGAAAAAGTTACTCCAATAATGTGTATCCTTTATCTAACAAGTATTTTAATAATCACATTAATAAATTTTGAAAATATTCCTCACACAATACACACAATCATCGTAGAAGCTTTTCATCCACGAGCAATGGCTGGCGGAATGTTTGCTTGCATGCTTTGGGGATTTAGAAGAGCAATGTTTGCTAACGAAGCTGGTCTAGGTACTGCCCCAACTGCTTTTGCAGCCGTAAAAACAAGTAAACCAGTAGCCCAAGCCTTTATAGCCATGCTTCAACCCTTCGTAGATACTTGTATCGTAGGGGTTTCAACAGCATTCGTTATTGTTGTAACTGGGGAATATCTTCATGTACACGGAATTGCTGGTATTGAATTAACGTCAAAAGCTTTTGCAACAGCGTTTCCATTCTTCCCAATTTTATTAACTATCATGGCAAGTTGTTTTGTAATGGGAACAATGCTTTGCGGTTCATACTATGGTTTACAAGGGTGGCATTTCTTAGTTGGGGAATCAAAGTTCAAAACAAGATTTTTCCAATTACTTTACTGCATTTGTATCGTAATTGGTTCAGCAATGAACTTCAAAAGTATTATTAACCTATCAGATGCCGTAACTCTATTTATGGCAGTTCCAAACTTGTTTGCATTATTCATTCTCTCTAATGTAGTCGTTAAAGAGGTTAAACGTTATTGCAAAAAATATGACGTAGGTCTATTTAGCGAAATCAAAGACGAACCTTACGACGAAGATAAAGATGTGGAATAGCGGATTTTCGGTAGAGTGAAGTGAACAAAGTGAACGGAACTCGAAAGAGCAAATAGCCTGATGAAGTGCTAATTTGCGTAAGCAAATTAAAACGAAATTAAAGGCTATGCGTACCCGAATAATCCAAGATAAAGATTTGGATTGTTTCGCTAACGCTTGCAATGACATATAGACTTCACACCGGCTCTCGCTTTTTGCTCCTGTCAAATCACAGATTTGAAACGTCGCTTTCGTAGTGTTCGCCTGCTTGCCACACTGACCGTGTGTCAACACCGCTCACACCGGCTCTCGCTTTATTTCTTAAATGAGTCGCAAATCAAATCTTTTTTTCTAAAGACATCTTTAACCTTGTCTACTACGACATTTTTATCCATGTCCTCTAGTTCTTTTTTCATTATTGCTTTTTCTAGGACTACTTTATTATAGATAGAAGAGCAAGTTTCGGATTTATCTACGTGTAACTTTAATTTTGCTAATTGTTTTTCTTTTTCTTCAATGGATTTTTTTAAATCTTTTTTCTTAATTTCTTTTTTGTTCATAGTATTAGAATAATATTTTTAATTTGAATTTTTATCACTCTTTTGGTGTATTTAATTAAAAACATTCCTACCCAAAAAGTTGATTTTTGAAAAAATTTAATTTACATTCTTAATAATTATTTATATTTATTATACATCTGGGTTTAGATTTGATAGAATAAAATATATAAATAGCATTATAGGAAGAGAAATATAAAATGGCAGATATAAACGTTGAAAGACTAACTGAAAAGTTGTCGCAACTTGGCGATATACTTGACGGAATTAGAACGCAGAACGCATTAAACATTGATGGTACAAACAGAACACTTAATTCTGTAACAGAAAAACTTGCAAAATTAGATGACCTTTCAACTGACGAATGTTCTACTTTAATCACTTCTCTTATCGGTGAATTAAAGAAAAATCTTGATGACAAATATTCTCTTCTTAATATCAAATTTACTGAAATTGAAGCTCAATTCAAAGATTTAATCAAATTAAATGAAAGCAATATTGAACAAAATCAAATTAAAGAATTGTTTGATATTATTTCAACAAATATGAATATCTTCTCAAAACAAGTTATGTCACAAGGAGATATTTTAAACGAAATTACCCTAAGAATTGAATCCTTGAGAATGGAATCTTCTGATTACCGTGATACTGCCAAGACAATCTCTTCTATAAAAGCTGAAATCGAAAAATTTAATAACGGTTTTGAAAGTATTGTAATCAACATCAATTCTAGTTTTGAAAAAGTTGCAGAAGAACTTAAAAAACAAAGCATTGAGGATTTAAGACTAAAAGTCGAAGATATGACAATGACAATGAATGCTGTCATTTCAACAGTTCAAATCTTTGACCAAAAAAACAAATATCTTGAAGAATTGCTTAATCAAATTTCTACAAAAGAAGATATTGAAAGAGCAAGACAAACCATGAACGCTATCATTGAGCAAAACAAGGAATTAACAGATAGTGTTAATAATCTTGCAAGTGTTAGTGATTATGATGGTTTAGTTTCTCAACTTAATGATGCTAAAGGTTTGATAGAAAATTCAAACCAAAAACTTATCAATGATTTAACAAATTTAGAAGTTACTGTTAAAAACATTTTATCAATCGAAGATTTTGAAATCTTTAAAAAAGATGTTTCTAAATTAATCTACGAGGTTATCGAATCAACAAATGTTGTAAGAGGTGAGGTTTTAGGTACAACTTCTGAAATCAGAAACCTTATAACAGTTATGAACTCTCTTGATTTCAAAACTATTTTTAACAAGGTTTTGAACAACTTAACAGGTTTAGAAAGCAACATCAAAACAACAATTTACGAAGTAATAAACAAAATTACTCAAGAATCAGAAAGCTTAAACACAAGATTATCTGCTGATTTAGGCGGAAAATTGGATGTTATCAACGACAACATTTCAAAAATCCCTGGATACACAACAGAAAAAATCACAACAACTTTAAACGAATTATCAAACAAAATGTCAATGATCCAATCTGATGTAAAAGAGGCAAACAACCTTTACACAGAAAGTTTTTCATCAAAATATGACATTTTGGCAGACAAATTAAACACAACAAACGTAACTCTTGATACAATTTCAAGTTTAGGTATCAGCTCATTAAAATTCAACATCGACGACTTATCACAAAAACTTGAACAAACAAAAGATTACTTATCAGAAAGCACAAAAGATAGCTACAACGACATTTTAGACAAAATGAAAACTTTAACAAAAGGTTTAGAACTTTTAGACGACAAAATTTCTAAACCAAACAACGAGGCTATCGAGGTTGTGCTAACTAAGGTTGCAGAATTAACAAGAAAAGTTGAAGACTTCAATATTAATATTGAAAAAGTTGAATTTGCAGAAAATATCAACAGATTAAAAGAAGTATTAAACTTCATGCCTGAAATCATCAAAGAAAGTATCAAAAAAGACTTTACAACAACTATTGAAACTGATATTGCGACAAGAATTGATGATTTAGAAAGCCTTGTTTCAAACATCACAACTGAATATTCAAATTCATTAACAGATTTCAAAACAAAAGTCGCTGATTCTATTGATATTATCAAAGAAAACACAGAAACAAGTGACATTAAATTAAACAATACAGTTTTTGAAATCAACGCTATGAAAGCGGAAATTCAAAAAATCTATCTTGAATTAACAAAAATGACAGAAGACCAAAGTCAAAGATTTGTAGATGTTCAAGATAATACAGTTAACAGAATTGAAGAGCTTTTAAGCAGCTTATCAAATATTTCTGTAAATGCACAAGAGGGAACTCTTCAAACTTCATCCGTAGATTACAAAATTTTATCAGACAAATTAGATAGCGTTCTTGAAGCAATCAAAAATAGACCTCAAGCACAAATTGAACCTACATTTGAAAATGCAGATTCAAACTATTCTGATGAATTGAGCGAGGATGCTTATTTAAGAATTGAAGCAAAATTAAATAAGGTAAAAGATCAATTAAACTTCAATTCTATGAACTTCTTTGAATCAATGAAAGATAATACTCATTTGATTTTAGAAGAACTTGAACCTATTAGAGATAGACTAAAATCATTTGCTGATGAAGATTATCAAACCTTGATGAATGATTTTAAAATCCAACTTGAATATTTTACAAACAAGTTAAAATCATTATTCAACGAAGTTGAGGGAACAGAAAATTCAAACATTTTGAACAACTTATTTGCGGGTTTAGCATCACTAAACGGTAAAATGGAAGATGTTGAAAATGGACTTAAAAATTTAACACAAAACGGAGTAGCAGTAGCACCAAGCCAAGGTCAAGTTGCACCAGTTGATGTAAATATTGATAATTCTAATATCGCAAATCTTGCAGATACTTTGAGAACACTTAATGCATCTAATATCGTTGAACTTACAAAGGGTATGGATGCTATCAACAAAAAACTTGATTTACTAGCAGCTCAAGAAAAAGAAGTTGATTTCTTGTCACCAGAAAAAGGTATTGAACAACTTTCTAAATTAAATGAAATTATTAGTGTTGAAAAATTAAACGCATTAAACAAATTAAATTTATTAGATAAACTGGAAACTTTGAATGTTTTAGATAACATCGATAAGATTCCTCAAATCAACACTTTCTTAGAACTTCAAAATCAATTAAAAGATATTATTATTGCACTAGACCAAAAAATTAATGCTTTCTACAAAAATATGGAAGGTATTGATAGATTATCAACAGATATAAAAGAAAGTTTTGAAGCTTCTAAAGAAGATATGTTGAAAAATACTTTAAAAGTATTTGAACAAATTTCTTTTGTTGAAGAAGCAGAAGACATTAAAGATTACATAGCTGATAGCGTTGTAACAGAATTGAAATCTGTATCTGAAGTTTTAGGCGAAAACGTTAAGGAAATCAAAGGTTTAAAACACGTAATCAATTCTAGTAACCCTCTTGAATATTCTGAACTTGAGGGAGATTTCCAAAATATTCAATTAGCTTTCGATAGATTAAAAGTTGAAAACATAGCACCTTTAGTAGAAGGTCTTCAATCAATCAAGGAACAAATCAATATTCTAAAAACAGGTACGACTATTGATGATGGCTATTCTTACACAATGCAAGATATTGAATCAGATATTGCGAAATTAAGAATGGCATTGAATGAAATCCAAAACGATGGAAGAGTTGACGCTGTTGCACAAAACATTGAACAATTAGTAAACTTCTTAGACGGCTTAAAATTTGACTTTACTCGTGAAGATATGGGCAATATGCAACGTCATATTACTCACATGGCAGACGAGTTAACAGATTTGTCATCAAGAACAAATAAATTAATTTTAACATCTGAAGATTCAAGAAGTGATATTAAAAATACAGTTCTTAGATTTGAACAATTCTTGAGCCAAATTTATAACAACATCAAACCTATCGCTGATATGAATATGAGCGTTAAGTTAGAAGCTGTTAATGAACTTGTTGATAGAATTTCAAAAACAACAGAAACACATGCAAAATTAATTACAAATATCAATGAAAAAATTGATGCAGTAGAAAATAATGTTATTGAAAACATTAGAGAAATGAAAAAATTAATGCCACAGTCAGGTTCTGTAATCGGTGTTCTTGAAAGAAAATTTGAAGAACAAGAAGAAAGACTTGCCTCAATGGAAGAAAAGCTTAACGAATTTATGGAAAGCTTTGATGCTAAAGGTGATGGTGAACTTGGTAAGAAAATCAACAACATTGATAAACAATTAGCAAAATTGAATAAGAGCATTGAAAAAGTTACATCTTATGTAGACGAGGAGTAATATATGAGTAATTGCGTAGTTGTATATTGCACAGTTCCAACAAAAAACGATGCCAAATCTATTGCTAAAATTTTGCTTACTCAAAGACTTGCGGCGTGCATAAATATTGTAGAAAAAGTACAGTCAATCTTCAGTTGGCACGATGAAATCTGCGAAGAAAAAGAACTTTTATTAATGATTAAAACAAAAAGAATTCTTTTTGATAGATTAAAAACTGCAATAAAAATGGTTCACCCATACAATATCCCAGAAATCATTGCAGTACCTATTGAAGAAGCTGATAGTGAATATTTAGAATGGATAAATACAGAAACAGCAGACTAAAAGAACTTGTTGATTTCATTAAAAATCAAGGTCTTATCGTCAATATGAACACGAAAGCTCGAGGACATTTGGGCTTTTTTACTAATGGAAGAATTGATATTTCTAAAAATACTCCTGAAGAAAGAATTATTCCAACTCTTCTTCACGAATACTCGCATTATATCCATTCGCAGATAGAAGAAAATATTGTAAAAACAGGAGGTTCTTTAGAAGTACTTTTTAATACAGAAGAAAACATTGAAGAAATTTTTAAGGAACTTGTTGAAGTAACGCATTTTATAGACGAAAATTCTTTGCATAAAAAACTCTCTTATCACCAAGAATTGATTAAAAACAAAATAAAAGAACTAGATAAAGAAGTAAAAAAAGAATATCCTAAGTTTCAACGCTCTAAGAAGTTTAAAGAACTGGATAAAATTGTTAGAAAATCAAATGCTAAATACTTTTTAAGATACGATAGAGTAAAAATCAAAGGCTGGTTGTTTCAAAAACCCAAAATTTATGCGATAGAAAATATTGAACGTGATTTTCCAGAACTGAAACCGTCTGTAATTGCATTTATTAGACTAAAATCTTATCAAAAAAAACAAACAAGAATAGCTCAACGAATAAACAAATTGAACAAATACTACGAAAGACCAACAGAACTCTTTGCAAGATTTATTGAGGGACTATACGAAAACAAAGAAAGCATTAAAGAGCTTGCACCACACTCAACAGAAAAATTTTTTGAACTCTTAAATAAAAATTACTATAAAAATTTGAAAGAAGTATTTACTACTATTGTAAAAATATGTTAAAATAAGTTGTTATTTTAACAATTAAAAATTTGTTTTAACTTTAAATAAATAACACACATAATATAAGGAGCGAAACATGTTAGACAACAATAATATCAATATCGGTGGCGTAAGATTTAATAAAAATGATGTACAAAAATCAGAAGTTATTAAACAAGACGGCAAAGAAATGAATAGCGTCTTCTTAAACGACGGTACACAAGTTGTATATCCAAACCAAAAAGCTGAAAATGATGCAAGCATTATGCAAAAAAATGGTACAAAATTTGAATGGGTACCAAATGATAGAAGTAACAATGCGGCATATAAATCAGTTGCAAAAGAAGATCCATCTTACAAAGAAACAACCTTCAATAAATTAGAAGGGGCTCAAATTACTGGTACTAAAGGTAAAGATGATTATAGATTAAATGACTGTAAGGACACACATGTTGACATTTCTCAAGATGACGGCATAAAAGATAACGTCTTTGCTAATAAAAATTCTACTGGTATTACTGTAGATAAAGCAGATGGCGACAAGGCAAAAATTAAAAATAAAAACTAAAGTTAATCGATAGTTAATTTATAAAAGAAGTCCACCCAAAGTGGACTTTCTTTTTAAACAAAATAAATTGTAAAATATACACTTGCTTTTTTAATATTCTCGTGCTACACTCATAACACAGATTATACGTAGGCAAGGAGAAATATACATGATTCAACCAGTTAATGCAATTACAGCCCCAAAATCTTTAAAAGCAGTTCAACCTGTTACAAAAGTTTCAAAACAAAACAAAGAAGTTGAAACAAATGCAATTGATAAAAGACAAAGTGATGAAGTATTAGTACACCTAAAATACATCGGAAATCAATTACAAGGTATTTTAAATGCAAAAGCTGGTAAAGAAGTAAAAGTTTTAAAAACAGCAAATGTATTAGAAAATGACGATAAAAGAACTCCAGCTCAAAAACAAAAAGATGATGAAATTGTTGAATTAGGTTACATCGGTGACGTGTTAAAAAAAATCAACGATGTTGAAAACGGTAAATTAGAAGAAAAACCTAGCAAACAATCAAAAAGAGTTAGAGTATAATTTTTAACAATACAAAAGAAAGAGGCTACATTCAAAATTAAATGTAGCCTCTTTCTTTGTTTTTTCTAGTTTTACCGTAAGTAAAATATGAGTTTATGATAAAATGTCATTGCTGTACATGTCAAGCAATGACAAATAAAAAGAGTGCGAAATTCAAAATTGAATTTCGCACTCTTTTTATTCAGTAGGTTGGGCGTAGCTACCCAACAATAAAAATTCTTAAGGTCTTAAAACAGAAATTACGCTATCTTTTACAAAATAAGTATTTGCAACTCTTTGAACGTCTTCTGCAGTTACCTTGTTAATCATATCAATATATTTTTGTTGATAATCATAACCAAGATTCATAATTCCATAATAAGCAAGTTGATTTGAACGTTGCATATTTGTTTCTGTCACAAATTGTTGTTTACCGATAATATTGTTTTTAGCGTTTTGAAGTTCTTTTTCAGAAACTTTTTCTTTTTGAAGCTTACCAATTTCATCCATAAATCCATCTAGAGAAACTTGGATATTTGATGGTTCTGTAGCAATATAAATACAGAAATTACCGCAAGTTTTATAGATTTCATAAGAACTTCTAACTGTATAAGCCAAACCTTTTTTATCTCTCAAGTTTACGAATAAACGAGAAGAAAGTCCGCTTGAACCTAAAATGTTGTTAAAAACAACAAGTGGAGCGTAATCTTCTGATTCATAAGTTGGAGCAAGCCAACCTTGATAAATTTGAGATTGCTTAGCATCTTTTTTAATAATATCAGAACGTTTAGATTTTTCTAAAACTGGCGTTGGGATTTCAGATTTAGAAGATTCAAAAGGTAAATCTTTAAAATGTTCTGTAATCAAATCTTTAACAGTTTCAAATGGAACGTCACCAACGATAGAAATGTATTTTTCACCGCTTGCAAGAATTGATTTGTAAGAGTTTACAACATCATCTTTAGTTATATTGTCCATTTCTTCTAAAATTGTTGTTAAAGTATGACCATAGTAATGATTTTCAAATAATGTTTTGATGAAATTATCTTGAGCTTTAATTCTTGCAGAATCAAGGTCAGCAGTAATTTCACCACGCATTTTTAATTTTTCTTTGTCAAACTCCTCAAAAGTTGAGTTTTTAACAATGTCAGCCAAAAGTTCAACTGTTTTTTCAAAGTCCTCGTTAAGACAAATCATTCTAAGTCTGTAATAATCTTGTTTTGAATCAGAATAAAACTCAATAGCATTTTCATCAAGTTCAGTAGCAATTTGCTCAGAAGAACGAGATTTAGTACCTTGAGTGAATAAACGATTAATAAGAGAATATGTACCAGAAATCTTTTCAGGCTTATTAATGCCAATGTTTAAAGTAATGGCAATTCTCGGAGTATTTGGGCTGTTTTTATAAACAGCATTTAAATTATTTTCTAAAGTAAAAGTGTTAATCATAATACAAATATAAAAGCACAAAAATATTAAGTTTTCAACACAAAAAATAAAGAAAATATATTGAAAAAAAGTATGTTCATGTTATCGTAGTAGTATAAGTAGGTTAAAGCACACAGTTTTATTTTTTAAAAAGGAGAATAATATGACAGAAAAACGTGTATACCTTTTCAGAGAAGGAAACGCAAACATGCGTAACGAACTTGGTGGTAAAGGTGCTAACTTAGCAGAAATGACTAACTTAGGTTTACCAGTACCTCCAGGACTTACAATCACAACAGCTACATGTATGGACTACATCAACAACGGTAACAAAATGCCAGAAAACTTAATGTCAGAAGTTAAATATGCATTAAAAGATGTAGAAGAACAAGCTGGTAAAAAATTTGGTGATTCAACAAATCCACTATTAGTTTCAGTTCGTTCAGGTGCAAGAGTTTCAATGCCTGGTATGATGGAAACTATCTTAAACTTAGGTTTAAACGATGAAACAGTAGAAGCAATGGTTAAATTAACAAACAACCCAAGATTCTGCTATGATTCATACAGAAGATTCTTAACTATGTTCGGTTCAGTAGCATGGGAAATGGATAGACAAAAATACTTCGAATCAGAAGTTGAAAAAGTAAAAGCAAGAGAAGGCGTAACTTCAGATACAGAAGTTTCAGCTGAAGGTTGGAAATCATTAATTCCTGTATACAAACAAACAATTAAAGAAGTAACAGGTAAAGACTTCCCACAAGATCCATATGTACAATTACAAGAAGCTATTGAAGCTGTATTCAGATCTTGGAACATTCCTAGAGCAGTTGCATACAGAAACATGAACAAAATCGACCACAACTTTGGTACAGCAGTAAACGTACAAACAATGGTATTCGGTAACATGGGTAACGATTGTGCAACAGGTGTATCATTCACAAGAAACCCTGCAACAGGTGAAAACAAATTCTACGGTGAATACTTAGTAAATGCACAAGGTGAAGACGTAGTTGCTGGTATCAGAACTCCAAAACAAATCTGTGAATTAGAAACAGATATGCCAGAAATCTACAAACAATACGTAGATATCGCAAAACAATTAGAAAAAGGTTATCACGATGTACAAGATATGGAATTCACAATTGAACGTGGTAAATTATGGATTCTTCAAACAAGAAACGGTAAAAGAACAGCTAAAGCTGCTATCAAAATCGCTGTAGATTTATACAACGAAGGTATCGTAACAAAAGAACAAGCAATCCAACAAGTAGATCCATATTCAGTATACCAAGTATTATTACCATGCTTTAACCCAGCAGCAGTAAAACACGCTCACAAAGTATCAAAAGGTGTTAACGCTTCTCCAGGGGCTGCAGTAGGTAAAATCGTATTTGATACAGAAGAAGCAGCAGAACGTGGTTCAAACGGTGAAAAAGTTATCTTAGTAAGAATTGAAACTTGCCCAGATGATATTCACGGTATGGCAGTAGCTCAAGGTGTATTAACATTAAGAGGTGGTGCTACATCACACGCAGCTGTAGTAGCAAAAGGTATGGGTAAACCATGCGTTTCAGGTTGTGAAGACTTAAAAATCAACTTAGAAAACGAAACAATCACTTGTGCAGACGGCACAGTATTCCACAAAGACGACATCATTTCATTAGACGGTGGTACTGGTGAAGTTATGGAAGGTGCAATCGAATTAGTAGATGCTGGTATCGATTCAGACTTCGAAACATTCTTCACTTGGGTTAACGAAGTTAAACAATTAACAATCGAAGCTAACGCTGATACACCAAAAGACATCGAAAATGCTAAAAAATTCGGTGCTGAAGGTGTAGGTCTTTGCAGAACAGAACACATGTTCATGGATCCAGACAGATTACCATGGGTACAAAAAATGATTATCGCTGGTACTCCAGAAGCTAGAAAAGAAGCATTAGATCACTTATTACCAATGCAATACAATGATTTCTATGCAATGTTCAAAGCTATGGGTGACTTACCAATGACAGTTCGTTTATTAGACCCACCTCTTCACGAATTCTTACCTTCTAAGATTGAATTAGTTGAAAAAGTTGCAACTAAAAAAGCTTTAGGTCAAGATTACGCTGAAGACCAAAAAATGTTAGAAATCGTTGAAAACTTATCAGAATCTAACCCAATGATGGGCTTACGTGGTTGCCGTTTAGGTTTAACTTACCCAGAAATCAACGAAATGCAAGTAAGAGCAATCTTCTCAGCAGCTTGTGATTTGAAAAAAGAAGGCGTAAACGTAAAACCTTATGTAATGATTCCATTAATTGGTCACGTAAACGAATTAAAAACAGCTAAAGACATCTTAGTAAGAGTTGCTAACGAAGTAATGAACGAAAAAGGTGTTAACGTAGAATACAAATTCGGTACAATGATTGAAATTCCACGTGCAGCATTAACAGCTAGTGAAGTTGCAGAATACGCAGAATTCTTCTCTTATGGTACAAACGACTTAACACAAATGACATTTGGTTACTCAAGAGATGACGCTGAAGGTAAATTCTTGAAAAACTACGTAGAACAAAAAATCTTACCATCTAACCCATTTGTAACATTAGACCAAAAAGGTGTTGGTAGATTAATTGAAATGTCAATTAAAGAAGGTAAAGAAGTTAACCCTTCATTAATCGGCGGTATCTGCGGTGAACACGGTGGTGATCCAGATTCAGTTAAATTTGCTCACAAAATTGGCTTGAATTATGTATCATGCTCACCATACAGAATTCCTCAAGCTAGATTAGCTGCAGCTCAAGCAGTTATCGAACAAGGTTGTCTTTGCAATGCTTAATTAACAAGCCAATGCAAAAGCAATAGCTTGAAGCAATAAACTTGATATAGGCGATGATTTAAAATCATCGCCTATATTTTTATGAAATTTTAAAAATTTAAAACTTCGCTTTTTGTTTTAAATATTTTTGTAATATAATCATGTTGTAATAGTAAGGAAAAGAAAAGGATATAAAAATGACTAACATTCAAATTACTAAAGAAGTAGAAGAAATGTGTCCTATAAAAAGAGGTGTTAAAGGCGTGCCTGCACCTATTCCACAAGAAGGTGAATGGACAAAATGTAAAGAAATCAAAGATATTTCAGGTTTAACTCACGGTTGTGGTTGCTGTGCACCTCAACAAGGTACTTGTAAATTAACTTTGAACGTTAAAGAAGGTGTTATCCAAGAAGCTTTAGTTGAAACTATTGGTTGTTCTGGTATGACTCACTCAGCAGCTATGGCTGGTGAAATTCTTCCAGGTAAAACAATTCTTGAAGCTTTAAACACAGACTTAGTTTGTGACGCTATCAACGTTGCAATGAGAGAATTATTCTTACAAATCGTTTATGGTAGAACTCAATCAGCTTTCTCTGAAAACGGTTTACCAGTTGGTGCTGGCTTAGAAGATTTAGGTAAAGGCTTATGCTCTATGTGTGGTACAATCCACTCAACTAAACAAAAAGGTGTTAGATACCTACAATTAACAGAAGGTTATATCTTACAACTTGGTTTAGATGAAAATAACGAAGTTATCGGTTACCAATTCATCAACCTTGGTAAATTCATGGATGCTATCAAAAAAGGCATGAACCCTCAAGAAGCTTACGATAAAAACATCGGTACATACGGCAGATTTGCAGATGCTGTTAAATACGTAGATCCTCGTAAAGAGTAAGCGAATTTTGCGTAGGGCATCGTGTGAGCAAAAGCTAACGCTCGCAATGACAGATAATGTAGGTTGAGCTTTCAGCCCAACAAAGTAAATTAGTAATTACATAAAATTAATAAAGGAAAATAAAAATGACAGTAAAATTTGAAGGACAAGACAGACGTCAAGCAACTTTAGATAAAG
>ERZ808275.276-NODE-276-length-24340-cov-6.373935_pt1 | contig 24340 bp, 19 predicted proteins | sample MGYA00520894_ERZ808275 | MGnify/ENA primary metagenome ERZ808275 (study PRJEB31516, sample SAMN03275598) | gut metagenome | biome: mammalia-associated habitat; material: feces | host: Papio cynocephalus | place: Kenya | collected 2012-08-03 ...
AAAAACAAGGATGTCAATCCTTGTTCTTAGTGATTGGTACAATCACTTTTCTTGTATTAGCAATTTAAATAGGAATAAGAAAAAATAGCTTTGAAAAATTTTATGTGCAACTTTTCATAAAAAAATCAACAATTTGTGTAATTTTTCTTAACTTTTATTTACAAATGACGCAAAAGTGACTATTATTTTTTGTGAACATTAATAATTGAATTAGCAAAAGGGAGATGTAGGCAATGAAGATTATTGCTATTAACGCTTCTGGAAAAGGGCAAGCTGCAGATTTCATGCATTCAATTGGTAAATATGCTTCTACAAAAGGAGTTACTTATCGCTATGCTGTTGGTGCAAATGCAAATAGAGAGTATCGTGATTTTTTGATTTCCCGCTTTTCAGTGCTTCGCCTTTTATCCAAAGCATTATCAAGACTAACTGGAAATTTTGATTATTATTTTAAAATAGGGACAAAAAGACTGATTCGGTGGATAAAAAGGGAAAAGCCTGACATTGTTCATATACATAATTTGCATGGAGATTATATCAATCTCGAAATGTTAATTAACTTTTTAAAGGAATCGAACATAAAAGTTGTATTTTCTTTACATGACACTTGGCTTTTTACAGGAAAGTGTTTGGATTATGAAAATGAAGAATGTTTAAAATGGAAAAGACTTTGTAAAGATTGTCCACAGAAAAAGAAGAAACCTAGATGGTTATTTGGTGACGCTTCTACGAAAAATTATTTAAGGAAGAAAGCGTTATTTTCTGATTTTGAAAAGGCTGTTTATATCACAAACTATGAGTGGCTAAAAACACAACTACCGAAAACACTTTTAAAAGCAAAAAGAACTTATTGTATTTTTGATGGTGTCGATACAACAAGATTTTATCCACATCCAACCATCATTAAAGAAAAGCACCATATTTCCGAAAATAAAAAGATTGTCTTATGCTATGCAGATCAGTGGGAAAAGAATACTAGCTTACTTGCGATAAATCAATTAACTGAGATTATGGGATTAGAATATCAAGTGATTGTGCTTAATGCACCTAGAAAATGGGTATCAAAGAAAGCGATTGCTGTTCGTAAAGTCAAAGATACATCTTTATTAGCGGAATATTTTGCCTCAGCAACGATGTTTATTAACTTAAGCGTAAATAATATATTTCCACTCGAAAACTTATTTGCCTTTGCTTCGGGTGTACCTGTCTTTACTTTCGCCTTTGGTGGAACACCGGAGCAAATCAATAGCTATGTTGGTAAAATTCTACCTGATTTTGATCCTATAAAAATCAAAAAAGAAATAATTTCTTATTTTGGAAAGAATTATGATTTCAAAAAGGAATGCCTTGAAAGAGCGGAAGAATTCAATATTGAAAAAATGGTAAAGCAATATTATGAAGTTTATGTTAATATATTAAAAAAGAAATCTTGAGGTGATAGGGAATGAAAACAAACGCAAAACGTAAAAAATTTTATCTCATTGTTTTCATTTTCTTATCACTTTTTATTTGCGTTGAGTCTTGTTTGCCTTCTGGAATATCAACGATTCAAAGTCGCTTAATTGCCATTATTTTCAACAAGGGACAAAAAGGAGATAAAGAGATTTTACCAACTTCTTTATACATTGTAGGAGAAGATAAAATGAAAATTGGTGATACTCAACAATTAAGAGTCAATTTTGATCCAGAAATAGTATCGGATACAAGAGTAACCTGGTCAATAGAAACGACGGGTATTGCTTCATTAAGTTCTTCTGGAGTGGTAACAGCCTTAAAAGAAGGAACGGCAGAAATACGTGCAACTTCTAATGTTGATGTAAATGTTTTTGGTACGTTCACAATTCATATTGAACCAGTTGCTTTAGAAAAACTATCTATTGATTGTGACAAGAAAGAAATAAGCGTTGGTACGACTGCGAGTTTTTGGGTTCAATATGAACCAAGTAATACGACGAATAAAGGAATTGAATGGTTTTCTGATAATGAAAGCATCGCTACCATCAATGAAAGAGGTATTGTAAAAGGAATTCAAGCAGGAAGCTGTCATATTTATGCAAGAAGCAAATACTATGAAATTGAATCGGATAGAAAAGAAATAATTGTAAATAGTGATCCTGTTATACCTGTTACAGAAATCAATTATTGTGATATTGAAGAGCCTATTTTTGTTACTCAAAGTTTAGAAGTTAATCCAACATTTAATGAAAACGCAACGGATCAAAGCTTTTATATGAAGAGTAGTGACACATCAGTTTTTAGTATTTCAGGACACAAGATAGTTGGAAGAAAAGAAGGTTCTGCATATCTAACTATTATTAGCAACACAGATGATAACATGAAAAGTAGAGAAATATTAGTTCAAGTTAGGGAAGTTAATGCAATAAGAATAGAATTACTGCAAGAACAATATCTTTATCAAAAATCTTCTAAAATTCAATTCACATTAGTTTCTGAAAATGAAAACTACGCAGTTACTAATAAGAAAGTTAAAATTTTTATAGATAATAAAAATTGCATTATTGATGAAAATGGATATTTATATGCTAAAGAAGAAGGAAAAGCAAATTTAACAATTGTTTGGTTGAAAGATGAATCGATTTCCTTAACAAAAGAAATTGAATTTGTGGTGCCAAATGATTCTTTTTGGGGAAAATTAAATCGTTTTGCTCGAAAAGTTATAGGACATTTTAGTATATTTTTTCTTACTGGTGTTTTTGGATTATTGACTTTTCTTTCCTATAGAGAAAAACTTTCTTATTGGATAGCAATTTTAGTGAATACTGCATATGGATTTGCCCTAGGTGGAGTATCAGAATTATTACAGTTAATTCCAAAAGGAAGATCTTGTCAGTTTAAGGATGTTTTAATAGATACATTAGGATATTTTCTTGGATTATGTTTTGCATTGATATGTATATTAATTTATAAGAAAATAACTGACAAAAACAAAAAGATTGAGACAAAATAAATTGCTTACTTGACATTTGTATTAAATTATTTGTAAATTATGGTTAACAAAGAAAAGAGATTTTTATGAAAATTACAATTATTGGCATTGGTTATGTAGGTCTATCTTTAGCAAAAGTCCTATCAAGAAAACATGAAATAACGTGCTACGACATTGATGAAAAAAAGTTAGAGGAAATAGAATTCTCACAAGATGGAGAATATAAATGCAACTTTACCAATATTTCTAAAGTGTTTACACGGAAGGTGGCACATTCAAATTCTGAAATCATTTTTATCTGTGTTCCTACAAATTTAGATGAAACAAACAATACATTAGATACATCAAATTTAGAAATGGCTTTAAATGATGCGATGAGTTATAATCCAAAAGCTAAAATTGTCATTAAATCAACTTTATCTATGGAAAGCATTATTGTTTTAAATAAATATAAGGACTCTCTTTCAATTTTTTATTCACCGGAATTTCTTAGAGAAAACACTGCTTTTTATGATGCCCTTCATCCGTCTAGAATTGTGATAGGATATTTGAAGGAGAATGAATTAGATGAAGCAAAAGAAATTGCTGATTTATTAAAACAATGTTCGGAAAATTCTAATGTACCTTTGATAATTACAGAATTAGGAAATGCAATTGCCATAAAATTGTTTTCAAATGCATACTTAGCTTTGAGGTTATCTTTTTTCAATGAACTTGATACATTTGCACATAATTATCATTTAAATGTTTCAAGCATAATTGAAGGAGTGTCACTTGACTCAAGAATTGGAAATTATTACAATAGACCTTCTTTTGGATTTAAAGGCTATTGTTTACCAAAGGATACAATTTCATTAGTTAAAAGTTTCTCGGGAGTACAAAGTGCTTTAATCCCTGCAATACTTGAATCAAATAAAAAAAGATTAGAGTATACGATAAATAGAATCCTTGAAATTATTAAAGATAAAAACTATAAATCAATAGGGATTTATCGTATTGCGATGGAAAAAGATGCAGTTAGTGTTCGTTTTTCAATCATGGATGATATCCTAAAAGCGCTACAAAAATGTAATTTAAATATAGTCATTTATGAGCCGCTTCTAGAAATAGATGCATATTTAAATTCAAAGATTGTTGCTTTAAATGAACTTTTAAAATGTGACCTAATTATTGCAAATAGAATGAGTGAAGAATTAAAATCAATAAAAGAGAAAGTCTTTACTTGGGATATTTCAAATAACGTAAATATAATTAAATAAACAAAAATAAAGATTTTTTTGGTAAAAGAATCTTTCTTGAATTTTTGGCTAATAATGGGTTGGTTGACAAAATTGTATTTAAATAGTATCTTATCAAAGAAAGGAATAATTATTTAACATAAATATGTTAAATCACAAGGAAAATGAAAGTTACTATAATTTGTCAATGTGCTACAAACAAAGGTGATCGTGCTATCGCTGAATTTCTTATCGAAAAAATAAAAAGAAAGTATGGACAAAATGTCGATATAGTGTTGTCTTCTTCTAATAAAAAAATGTGGAATAATATTGACGGAATTAGAACAATCAATACAGGTTTTCCAAATTTTATTAATAAGGATAAAAATAAGCTTTTTTACTATATTTATAGAATTTTCTATAAAATATTTTTACATATACTTTTTCCTTCAGTATTACGACAAAAGAAAAGTTTTATCCAAAAAATGTTTTCTAGAAAATTTATCAAAGAAATTAGTAGTTCTGATTTAGTTATTATCACAGGAGGGCATCATATTACTTCTATACGTGAAAAGAATTGCTTGTTTGATGTAACATATGATATTTCTCTCTCTTATCTATATGCTAAAAAATATGTTTTATGGTCACAAACCATTGGGCCTCTTGTTTTTAATGACAAAGCAAAAAAACTATTTGAGTCTATTTTTAATCATGCAGATAGAATTTTTATTAGGGATGAAACTTCTATTGAAACACTGAATAAAATATATCCAAATAATAATTTTAAAATATCTAAGACTGAAGATACTGTTTTTGGTTATCAATCAATGATTTCGCTTTTAAAGGGGCGTGAACGAGAAAAGAAAGTTGGAGTTGCCGTTTTTGATGGTAGCAAACTAGGAATTGAAAATTCTCAATATATTTTAAAAATGCTAGAAATATTTGTTAAAAATGGATATGCTGTAGAATTTTTTAAGATGGAATACCACAACATGGAAACAGAGATTATTAACGAAATAATTAATCAACTGCCTAAGGATTCAAATACAAAAGTGTTTGAATTCTCGCATACTTCTTTAGAGCATATTAATGAAGTTTCCACTTGTCAATATTTTATTGGCTATAAGACACACTCTATTATCATGGCGTTAACTACAAATACGCCTCTAATTGCAATTGCATATCATAAAAAAACTTTTGATTTTATGAAAAAATTCGGTTTAGAACATTTTTGTGTTTTTGATAATCAACTTAATAATGTAGATTTTGAAGGAGCTGTGCAGGAATTAATTGATTCTCATGACGTAATTGAAGAAAAAGAAGAAAAGGTATCTAGACAATTGTCTCTAAAAATAAATACAGATTTTGACGATTATCTTGATAATGTGAAAAATGACTAAGTTTTTAAATTTTATAAAAAAAACATATAAGCTTCTTCTTTATATTATTGTTCTTTTAGCGCCTATTTATCGACTCGTTCCTTCGCTGCCGATTTTAAATATTTCAATTTTTTCATTGGTGTTAGTTGCGTTTTTTCTTGTTACATTTCTTAATATATTATTATTTAAATTCGAGGCTAAAAGATTTATTATTTCATTGATTTTTTTCTCAGCACTACTAACTTCTTTTATTTACTCAGTGCTTGTGTATAAAAGCGTTAATAGTGGAATGTTTATTCTTTTGATGTTTCTGTTCTCGATACTTTTTTGCCCCGATTATTTGGAAAATAGGGACAAAGATAATGTAGTTTTATCTTTTTTCGCTAGTTCATGGTTTTCAGGAATTTTCTCAGTCTATTATGGATTTTTAAAAAATGGTGGAGTAAAGAGAACTGGTGGAATTATTGATGGAAGCCTATGTATTGTAGTTTTATGTTTGATTCTTTTTTACGAATTTAAGAATTACAACAAAAAAATGATTAATGTCTTAAGATTTCTTTCTTTCTTTTCTTCACTTATTATTTTAGGATTTGGAATGTCGAGAACTAGAATTGTAATTTTTTTCTTACTTATTTTGCTAAAAGGAATGCAAAAAGTACTTTCTTTTAATCTTCTTTCTACAATCAATGTGAATAAATTTTATATTGGATTATTTTCTTTTGTAGGAATAATTTTTGTATGCATGATTTTTTCTAATCAGATTAGCCAATTATTATATGTTATTGGAACACGATTTGATGAAGGAACAGTAGATTTAACACGGAATATTGAAATTAACTATGGCTTAAATCTTTTTAGAAAAAATTATTTTTTAGGATCGGGATGGGGCGACTTCTACTATATTGACCAATATAATTCAGAAGTCCTTTATAATAATCATTGCTTTTATGTTGCAATTTTAGCAAGAGGGGGGCTTCTTTCCTTCTTATGCTTTTGTATATATATTTTATATTTATTAGTTGATTCGATTAAAGAAAAAAATCGTATTAACTACATTTTAATTACATGTGTATTGCTATTATCATTAGCAAATGCGGGACTTTTTAACTATACAATTTGTTTATTTATGTTTCTTATCATCTTGTTTCTAAAAGAAAAAACGAGTAGTCAAAATCTTCAATTATCTTGAAAAACAAATAAAAAGATTTGTGATTTGAAGTTTTGTTTCATTAAATTAAAATCCTTATTTGCACAGAGGACCTAAAGTCAATTGAATTATTGTGATTTTCTAAAATACTCTCAATATTTTATCCTTTTTTGCTTTTTAATTAAGAGCAGTAACATCTTTTTTACCTTTTCTAAAGGATCATTACCCTCATTCATTATGAAGCGAAATAGATTCAAATAATCTTGCAATTCTTCTCGTTCAAACCCTGCATGTGATTTTAAAAACTATAGTAATAAATCATTTTGTTGGTTTATTCTTTGTTTAGGTAAATAGCAACGAAAAAAAACCAAATCAAAAGTCGTTATTGCTTACTTAAATATAACTTGTTGGTTATTTCAAACTTATAGCAGTTATACTTCTTTCTAGATCCTCTATGCAAATAAGGATTTTTAAATTAAAAAGGGTAGATTTAATTTTATCAAAATAATGCTCTACTTATTGTGTTTACAATCAGCTGATGAACACTTAAAATAAAAAGTAGGAGAGAATATATTCAATTAATTTGACTTAAAATTGATTCTCTATTATTAAAAGCTGAGAAAGGAAGAAAAGGTAAATTTTATAAACGCCTATAGAAAAGATATGAAAAAAGTATATTATTTTTTAAGAACAGATATTAGCACACTTCCGCCAGTAATTACTCAATTATATGCTCTAAACAAATTAGGATATAAAGTATGTCTAGTTGTTGGGGAATTATGTAAAGAATCTAAGGCTATATTAAATGGTTTTAATATAGAATATTATTGTGCAAAGGAAAATTCTAACAAACTAAAAAAATTAATAAGTTATATAAAGTTGATAAAGCAAGTAAAAAAGAATATTGATTATAAAAATGATTTAATATGGATTGGCTCTTTTGATACAGGTTTGTATTGTAGCCACTTTATCTTAAAACGGAAGTGTAAATATTATGTTAATATATTTGAACTATATGATCAATTTCCAAAATTACAGAAAAAGCTAAAGCATATATGTAGAAATGCAGAGCAAGTTATAGTCCCTGAAATTAATCGTGCTTATTTTTTAAAATTCAAATATGGCTTAAATAAATTACCTTATGTTATTCCAAATAAACCTCTTCTTTTTGATAGTGAGATTAGTAATGAAACAAAAAAGATAATAGATAATCTAAAATCTTTGAAAAAAAGGATTATTTTATTCCAAGGATGGTTTGGGAAAAAATATGGAAGAGATTTAACACCAATTTTGTATGCTTTAAAAGAATTGCAAAAGGAATATGTACTTCTTTTAATGGGACCGAAGAATGATGAAGAATACAATTTTTATAAATCAATCTATGATGATGTTTTATATTGTGGCTTTATTGTACCTCCAGAACATTTGAGCATTATGAAAGAAGCGTATATAGGAATTGCGTGTTACGATGAAAACAGTTTAAATAATATTTACTGCGCTCCTAATAAAATTTATGAATATGGGTCAATTGGGCTTCCAATGTTATGTAACGATATTCCAGGATTAAGATTTACAGTTGGTTTTCATAATGCAGGAGAATGCATTGATATCAATTCAAGAGAAGCAATAAAAAATGCAATTTTAAAAATTAGTGATAATTACGATTACTATTCGTCTAATAGTAAGAAATTATATGAAGAAATAGATATTTTACAACTCATAAAAGATTTAATGAATGGATGGGGTATGTAAAAAGATAAAAGAATTCAAAAGATTAATTTTACTTTAAAAGATTTTATGTGAAAGGAGTATTGCAAATTACATAGATTTGCAAGAAATAATTAATATGGAAAAAATAATGCTAGTTTTTGGCACAAGACCAGAAGCAATAAAAATGTGCCCTTTAGTCAAAGAATTAAAAAAACGTGAAAATTTTGAAACTATTGTTTGCGTGACGGGGCAACATAAAGAAATGTTAAATCAAGTTTTAGAAACATTTGAAATCATCCCTGACTATAATTTGAATATTATGTCGGAAAAACAAACTTTATTTGATATAACCAATAAGATTTTATCTGGAATAAAGGACGTTTTAGAAAAAGAAAAGCCATCTGTTGTTTTAGTTCATGGTGATACTTCAACAGCTTTTATTACTTCATTAGCATGTTTTTATTTGCATATTAAAGTGGGACATGTTGAAGCAGGATTAAGAACATATAATTTACAATCTCCATTTCCAGAAGAGTTCAATAGACAGGCAATTGATTTGATTTCTGATTATTATTTTTCTCCCACAGAGTTATCAAAGAAAAATTTGGTTCTTGAAGGGAAAGACTTGAATAAAATATATGTAACTGGGAATACCGCTATTGATGCACTTCAAACAACAATTTCTAAACATTACGCCCATTCTGAATTAACTTGGGCTAAAGAAAGTAGGCTAATTTTATTAACAGCCCATCGACGTGAAAACTTGGGAAAGCCCATGCATCAAATGTTTAAAGCCATTAGAAGAATTATTGAAGAAAATCAAGATGTAAAAGTAATATATCCTATTCATATGAATCCTGAGGTTAGAAAAATAGCAAATGAAGAATTTGCAGGAAACGATAGAATTCATTTGATTGAACCATTAGATGTTATTGATTTTCACAACTTTATGAGCCAATGTTATCTTATTTTAACTGATAGTGGAGGAATTCAAGAAGAAGCACCTTCTTTAGGAAAGCCTGTTTTAGTTATGCGCGATACAACTGAAAGACCTGAAGGTGTAGAAGCAGGAACATTAAAACTTGTTGGAACAGAAGAAGAAAATATTTATAAGGCAATTAAAGAATTATTAGAAGATGAAGTGGCTTATCGACAAATGGCAACAGCAAAAAATCCTTATGGCGATGGACATGCTTCAGAGAGAATTTGTGATATATTAGAAAAAGAGCTGTATTCACATTAAAAATAGCTATTTTTGAAATATGTTTAATAAATTAAATAAGGAAGGAAATGTTTGCATTTAAAACTACAAACTTAAAAGTAGGGATTAAATAAAATGGAAAAGAAATATAAAAAGCTAGCCACAGATACTATTCTTTTTGGAATTAGTTCCTTTGGCTCTAAAATATTAGTATTTCTACTGTTACCTTTATATACTAATATTTTATCTACAGCTGATTATGGAACATATGATTTAATTAATAATATAGTACTTTTAATCTATCCAATTTTGACATTAGGAATAATAGAATCAATTATTAGAATTTCATATGATCAAGGTGTAGAAAAAAATGAGATACTATCAAATTGTTTATTTATTTTAGGCATTGGAGCAGCAATTCTCCTTTGTGTAGCGCCTTTTTTAGGGTGTTTTAGTGATACTTTAAAATTATATTGGCCGTATTTGTGTCTTTTTTATATTTCATACGTGCTCTATCTTTGCTTATCTTATTATTGTAAAGCAAAGAATATGATTAAGTTTTTTGCCATTCAGGGAATAGTCAATACTGCATTAACAATTTCTTTAAATCTTTTATTTTTACTAGTCTTCAAATTAGGTTTAAAAGGTTATTTTTTAGCAACAATTCTTTCATATTTTTTAACATCGATTTTTATAATCATTTTTGGAAAAGTTTATAAAGATATATTTCATTATAGATTAAATTTTAAATTGCTTAAGAATATGTTGAAGTTTAGTTTGCCTTTAATTCCAACTTTAGTTGCATGGTGGATTAATACTTCAATTGACAAATATTTCATTATATATTATTCAGGTATTGAGGCAAGTGGGATTTATAGTGTCGCTCATAAGATTCCTTCCATTCTTACTGTCGTTGTAACGATTTTTAATTCGGCATGGGAGCTTTCTACTATTCAGTCTTATAACGATGAGGACAAAAGTGAATTTTATTCTAATATTTACAAATATTTCTTCATTTGTTGTTCTTTTGTCTGCTTGATTTTGATTATTTTTTCTAAAATTATAGGAAGGGTGCTTTTTGCTTCTGATTATTTTGTCGCTTGGAAATATATAGCAGTTTTGTTAGTGTCTTCCTTGTTCTCAAGTTTATCTGGATTTACAGCTTCAATTTTTAGAAGCTATAAAAAAACAGTCAATTTAATGGTTTCAGTAATAGTAGGAGCGGCTGTAAACATAATCTTAAACTACTTTTTTATCAAGCAATTTGATGTAATGGGGGCAGCGTATGCAACGATGATTAGCTTTTTTGTGGTATGGTTAATCCGTGAAATATGCTTACATAAATTGATTAAAATTAAAATCCCAATTGTGAAATGGAGTATTGCGATGATTCTAATAACCGTATCTGCTATACTATTTGGCAATGATTTTAAATACAAATATGCAGTATGTGGTTTGGTTTTTCTAATCTATTTTATTATTTTCTTTAAAGATATAAAGCGCATTGTCATTAAGGTAGTAAAAGGACTAAAAGAAAAAACTAGACCTACAAAAGAAACAATTGTTAATGACGATACAGCTATAGATCAAAATATCGTTGATAAAGAATAAGAATTATGTAAGCTAAAAAATTGACAAAATTGTTACTTAACATTATCATAACTATATGTCTTGATAAATTTAAATATAAAAGAGAAAGGATAAAATAGATTATTCAATATAAATCTAATGAATTTAAAATGGAAACAGAAAAAAAATATGAAAAAACTATAAGCTTAAAAAGAATGTTGTATTCGCTTAAAAAAAATTTTTTATTTATTATTATTTTTATTGTCTTAATTACAGGATTAAGTGCAGTTTTTTTTAGTAAAAATAAAAAATATACAGTAACGGCTCAGTTATGCAATGATACAAATATTACGCTTACCTCATTGAGCACTTTAAAAGATGCGATGAATAGTTCGACAATTATGGAACGTGCTGCACAAAAGCTTGAAGAGAAAGGAATTCAACATGCCAATGGTGAGTTTTATACAGCTAAAGAACTTTCAAATAATCTTGTCATTCCTTCAACGAATAATTCATTGTATATTGATATTTCAATGGTTGGAAACGAAAAAAATAATTTAGATTTTGTTTTAAATATAACACTTGAAGAAGTGACAAAGTATTTAAATGCAGAAAGTACACTTTTTTCAAAATTATCCATTTCTTCTCCCGCAAAAGAAATAAAGGATACTACAAAAATGGGAAATAAATTAATTTTTATTGCTCTCCTTTCTTTTTTAATTTCTTATGTTGCTGTGATAATAATTGACATTCATATCGATACAGTTGAAAATATTGAAGATGTTCAAGAATTTTCAAAGAATGTGTACGAAATAGATTTGTAAAAAGGAGCTAATGCTAGTTATGAAAAATCAATTTGAAATGAATGTTAATATAAGTGAAATTTTATTAAACGAAAAAATAAATGAAAAAATCCTTCTTATTCAAAATGAAATCAATATATATGGACAATCTAAAATAATTTCCATTACATCTTGCGAAAATAGCTATGGAGCATGTTATTTTTCTTGTCTTCTTGGTCAAAAATATTCTTTAAAATCAGAAAAAACAATTATTTTAGATTGCAACTTATATCATCCAATTCTTTCGCAGTTTTTTGATTATGAAGAGAATTGTGTTTTAAATAATATTATGGAAGAAAATATAGATTTTTCAAAAATGATTAAAACAGAAAATGATAGTTTAAGTGTCGTATTTTCTAAGAAAAATGATTTTCCAACAGAAATATTTAAGAGTAGTAATTTTTGTCAATTTATTGACTATTTAAAAAACATCTATGATCATATCATTATTATTACGCCATCGTTAGTAGAGCATAAAGATTTAATTTTATTTAAGAATTATTTATCAGCAAGTTTTTTAGTTTCAGTTAAAGAATTAACATTAAGGAAAAATGTATTTGAGGCGGTAAAATTTTTAGAAAACAATCATTTTCCTTTTATTGGAACCATTTTAATTGATTATAGAAAACAAAAAATTAAGAAAAAATAAATGATTTAAAAAGGAAAGAAAAATGAGAATATTACAAATAAATTCAGTATGCAATGGAAGCACAGGAAAAATTGCCTGTGACCTAGCTGGAAATCTAATTAAACAAGGGCATGAATGTTTAATAGCGTATGGAAGAGGAAAAGAACCGAAAAACTTACCTAGTTACAAGATAGGTTCTTTTATTTCAGTTTCTTTCCACGGCCTTTTAGCAAGATTTTTTGATAAAAGTGGATTTGGTTCTTATTTTGCAACCAAAAGATTAATAAAAAAGATTAAAGAATATAATCCCGATGTTATTCATTTGCATAATATTCACGGCTATTATATTAATATTAAAATCTTGTTTGAGTTTTTAAAAAATAGCAATAAGAAAGTTGTATGGACTTTACATGATTGCTGGTCTTTTACAGGTCACTGTTGTTATTTTGATCACTCTAATTGTCAAAAATGGAAAACAAACGAGTGCCGTCATTGCCAGCATAAAAAGAGTTATCCCTTATCTTTTTTTAGTAACGCACACAAAAATTATTTAAGAAAAGAAAAATTATTTTCATTGCTTGCTTCGAATCAGTTAATTATTGCAACGCCTTCGCAATGGTTGAAAAATCTGGTTGAAAAAAGTTACTTAAAAAAATACAAAATCTCAGTGGTAAATAACGGGATTGATACAGCAACTTTTACTTATACTTCCTCTTTATTGAGAGAAAAATACGCTATTAATAATAAAAAAATTGTTTTATGTGTTGCTTCAATTTGGGATGAAAGAAAAGGACTAAAAAAAGTCATTGAAATATGTAAACTCTTGCCTGCTAACTATCAAGTGGTGGTCATTGGGCTTAATAAAAAGCAAATCAAAAGAATGCCAGCTAATATAATAGCAATTAGTCGAACCGACAATCTTCTTGAATTAGTACAATGGTATAGCACAGCAGATGTGTTTTTTAATCCAACACTAGAAGACAATTATCCTACTGTTCTTTTAGAAGCTATTTCGTGTAATTTAAGTATTTTAACTTCCGCTGTCGGAGGCTGTCTTGAAATTGCCTCTATGTCTACTCAATATGATGTTTTATGTTCTCAAAAGGATCCAATTAAACAAATAGAGTTTTTGTCGCAAAGTAAAAATAAACTGCTTCCTTCGTATGATATATCTGTGGAGAGCTTTTTAAAAAAATATATGGATTTATATAGTACACTTTTTTACGAAGAAAAGAAGTAATCCAGTGTAGTACTTTTAAAAAACCATTTATCATTTAAAAAACTATGCTTTTTCTATTTATAATTTCGTTCAAAAATACTCTTAAATGTGTTTAAATTGACAAATAAATGATATTAGATTATAATAACCTCGCTTTTAACTATTTAATATACATATTAAATAGAAATTGATTGTAACATAAGGGGGTATTAGTTTTGAAAATTAAAAAGACCTTATTTGAAATTCTGTTTGCAATTACAGATATTATTTGCTTTTTAGCTGTTTATGCTTGTGTTTTAATAGGACTGAATTTAGATAACGCTGCTATTAAAGCATTAGCAATTTTTTTTGTTAGTTCATTATTTCTAAGAATATTAATAAACATCATTCTATCTTCTTATAAAATGATAACTAGTAATTATAGTTTTAGAGATGCAATTCGAACAATTATTATTTCCCTATCGGTTAGTTTGATTTCATATACAGCAATGTATTTAATTCCTTCTGTATACCATATTCCTTTAACGCTTTGCCTTTTATTAGTTATTGTAGAAACAACTATTTCTGTAGGTGTCAGATGTATTAAAAGAATATTTAGAACTTTATCTCGCCATTCAAAAAAAGATGGAAAGAGAACAATTATTATTGGTGCTGGGGCTGGAGGGAAAATGGTTTTAGAAGAAATACAAGATAATGCTTCTCTCCATAATCATGTTGTTGCTTTTGTTGATGATGATGATTTGAAAATAAAAAAAGTTTTTTCTAAATATTTGATTGAAGGACCAATTAGCGAAATTGATCGCATTATAAAAAAATACAAAGCAGAAGAAGTAATTATTGCCATAGCGGATTTAGATGAAAAGAGATTATATGAAATCGTTCAATACATGAAAGATAGCAATGTTAGAATTAGAAGATTACCTCTTTTTAAAGAACTAGACAAAAATTCTCCAAGAAAAGTAATTGATGTCAATATTAATGAATTACTTTCTAGATCTCCAATTGAGCTTGCAAATGAAGATATCCATGATTTTATTCATGGAAAGACGGTCTTAGTTACAGGGGCAGGAGGCTCTATTGGCTCAGAACTTGTTAAGCAAATCTTTGCGCAACATCCTAAAGTTTTAGTTTTATTTGACATTTATGAAAATGGTGTCTATGATGTTCAACAAACTTTGGTTAGAAAAATTAGAAAAGAAAATATTACCGATATTGAATTAGTAACTCTTATTGGTTCTACTTATAATGAAGAAAGAATGGAACAAGTTTTTAAAAAGTATCATCCAGATTTAGTATTTCATGCCGCTGCTTATAAACATGTCCCGTTAATGGAAGATTCTCCTGCTGAAGCGATAAGAACAAACGTTATAGGTACTTATAATGTTGCGCGCTTGGCAGATCAATATGCTGTTAAAAAAATGGTATTAGTGTCAACGGATAAAGCGGTAAGACCAACGAATGTGATGGGAGCAACTAAACGTTTTGCTGAAATGATTATTCAATACTTCGCGGAAAAATCTACTCATACTGCTTACTCAGCAGTTCGCTTCGGCAATGTTCTTGGGAGTAATGGCTCCGTCATTCCTTTATTTCAAAAACAAATTGCAGAAGGCGGTCCAGTCACAGTAACTAGCAAAGAAATGACTCGTTTTTTTATGACAATTCCAGAAGCTGTTAGTTTAATACTACAATCAGGTGTCTATGCGACCGGGGGTGAAATCTTTATCTTAGATATGGGAAAACCAGTAAAGATTATAGATTTGGCAGAAAAAATGGTACGTCAAGCAGGTTTTACGCCGTATGTAGACATGGATATTATAGAAATAGGCTTAAGACCAGGTGAAAAAATGTATGAAGAATTGCTGTTAGAAGTTTCTAAGCACACTAAAACAGAAAACAATAAAATTTTTGTTGAGGAAAAAGAGCCAATACAACCAATTGAAGACGAAATTGTTGAAATTTCTAAAGTATTCTCTATGGAAGAAAATGAAGATATAAAACATTTATTAGCTAAGATAATTACCACTTATAAGGAACCGCAAAAAATTTAAAGAGGTGTAGTTTATGAGAATTAAAATTTATTCATTTTTTAAGAGACTATTTGATATTTTTTGCTCAACTTTGGCAATTATTATTTTAGGAATTCCAATGTTAATAGTTGCACTTGCAATTAAAATAGATAGTAAGGGACCAGTTCTATTTAAGCAAGATCGAGTGGGAAAAAATAAGAAAATTTTTAAAATATGGAAATTTAGATCGATGTATATAGATACTGATCCTAATGCTCCTACTCACGAATTGGGAAATGCAACTTCACATATTACAAAAGTTGGAAAATTTATTCGTAAAACGTCAATCGATGAACTTCCTCAACTTTTTAATATTTTGAGTGGAAAAATGTCAATTGTTGGTCCTAGACCTGCTTTATGGAATCAATATGATTTGATTGCAGAAAGAGATAAATATGGTGCAAATGATATTCGTCCAGGTCTAACTGGATTAGCACAAATATCAGGCCGTGATGAATTAGAAATTAGTGAAAAAGCAAGAATTGATGGTTTATATATGAAAAAAAGAGGTTTCTTTTATGACATTGGATTGATTTTTAGGACAGTATTTTCTGTATTTAAACATGAAGGTGTTGTAGAAGGAGGAACTGGTGAATTAGAAAAAGAAAAAAAAGAAAAGATTCATAGTTAGTTAATATCAATTATGTTTCTATAATTTATATTTTATTTAAAATTCTATATTACATAGGCAAAAAGAAAGGAAATACATAAATAGCTTTGTAAATAAAAAAGTTGGTTTATGAAAAAGGTGAATAATCATGAGCATATTTAATGGAAAAACCTTATTGATAACTGGAGGAACAGGATCTTTTGGAAATGCTGTTTTGAGAAGATTTATAACGAGTGATATAAAAGAAATTCGTATTTTTTCAAGAGATGAATTAAAACAGGATAATATGAGGCATGAGTTTCAAGAAAAATATCCACAATATTTTCAAAAATTAAAGTTTTTTATTGGAGATGTTCGCGATTCTAATAGCATTAGAAACGCTATGCATGGAGTGGACTATATTTTTCATGCTGCTGCGCTTAAACAGGTTCCTTCTTGTGAATTTTTTCCAATTGAAGCCGTTAAAACAAACGTTTTAGGCACAGAAAATGTCCTTTCCGTTGCTATAGAATGCGGAGTAAAGAAAATCATTTGCTTATCAACGGATAAAGCGGCATACCCTGTAAATGCTATGGGAACGTCCAAAGCAATGATGGAAAAAGTTATTGTAGCAAAATCTAGAACGGTAAGCCCAGAAAAAACAGCGATTTGCTGTACAAGATATGGGAATGTTATGTGCTCACGTGGATCGGTTATTCCTCTTTGGATTAAACAAATAAGAGATGGAGAAGATATTACGATTACAGAGCCTAAAATGACTCGATTTATCATGTCATTGGATGAAGCAGTTGATTTGGTTCTTTATGCATTTGAAAATGGTGAATCAGGTGATATATTAGTCCAAAAAGCTCCGGCTTGTACGATTGAAGTATTGGCGCAAGCAGTTAAAGAATTATGGCATTCTGATGCTAAAATTAAAGTGATTGGAATTCGTCATGGTGAAAAAATGTATGAAACTCTATTGACAAATGAAGAATGTGCTCATGCCATTGATATGGAAAATTTTTATCGTGTTCCTTGTGACAAACGTGATTTAAATTATGACAAGTACTTTAGAGGCGATGATGTAATTATCAACCCTCTTTCAGAATTTAATTCAAATAACACAAATCTACTGACGGTTGAACAAGTTAAAGAAAAACTTTTATCTCTTCAATATATTCGCGACGAACTAGAAAAAGATGGATTATTAAAAAGGTAAATCGTTATGAAAATATTAATTACAGGTGCTGAAGGTTTTGTTGGTAAAAACCTTCAAGCAGAATTATTGAATAAAAAATATAGTGACATTATTTCTTTATGCTTTGATAAAGAAACGCCTCTAGAAAAACTTGAAGAATTTTGTAAAGAATGTGATTTTGTTGTCCATTTAGCAGGAGTAAATCGACCAAAAGAGTCGAAAGAATTCATGGAAGGAAATCGTGATTTTTTATCTTTAGTCCTCAATTTCCTAGAAAAAAATAACAATTGTGTGCCTTTTCTTATTACTTCCTCTATCCAGGCTGCTTTAGATAATCCATATGGCTTATCTAAACGTGCGGGAGAAGAATTAGTCTTTGCATATGGAAAAAGAAATAAGACAAAAGTCTATGTTTATCGCCTTCCTAATATTTTTGGCAAATGGTGTAAACCAAATTATAATTCGGCAATTGCGACTTTTTGTTATAATATTACTCATGATTTACCTATTTTAGTCAATGATAGAAATCATGAAATGAACTTAGTTTATATTGATGATTTAATTCATGAAATCATTAGTGCATTCACGAATCAAGAACATCGACAAGGTGAATATTGTTACGTACCGAATGTACTTCAAACCAATTTAGGTGAAATCGTGGATTTGTTATATTCTTTCAAAAAATTTAAAAATGGTTTAAGAGTTCCTAATAATGATAATTTATTAGAAAAATACTTATATGCCACTTTTATTTCTTATTTACCGAAAGAATCTTTAATTATGCCTTTAACAATGCATGAAGACAATCGAGGATCTTTTACTGAAATTATAAGAACACTTGGGCAAGGCCAATTCTCTGTTAATATAACACATCCGGGTATAACAAAAGGAAACCATTTTCATCATACAAAGCATGAAAAATATGTTGTTGTGAGCGGAAAGGCCTCTATAAAACTTAGACAAGTTGGGAGTAATGAAATTATTGAGTATATTACTACGGGAAATAAGATAGAAGTTGTTGATATTCCATGTGGTTATACCCATAGTATAACTAATATAGGTGATGATGAACTAGTTACGTTTATGTGGGCAAATGAGCCATTTGACCCAAATAATCCAGATACAATAGCGTTGGAGGTAGAACAATGAGTAAGATGAAAGTTATGACAATTTTAGGAACTCGTCCTGAAATTATTCGATTAAGTGCAGTTATTAAAGCGTGTGACAAGTATTTTGATCATATTTTAGTTCACACGGGTCAAAACTACAATTATGAATTAAATGATATTTTCTTTCAGGAATTAGGATTACGCAAACCTGATTACTATTTGGATGCAGTTGGAAAAAATTTGGGTGAAACAATGGGATTAATTATTTCGAAATCCTATGATGTTATTCAAAAGGAAAAACCAGAGGCAATACTTATTTTGGGTGATACAAACTCTGCTTTAGCTGCAATTTCTGCAAAAAGGTTAAAATGCCCAATATTTCACATGGAAGCAGGAAACAGGTGTTGGGATTGGAATGTTTCTGAAATGGTGAATAGAACAATAGTTGACCATATCTCAGATATAAATTTGCCTTATACAGAGCATTCAAGAAGATATTTAATTTCTGAAGGAATGGATGGGAAAACAATTTTTGTTACTGGATCGCCAATGCCAGAAGTTTTAGCGGCACAGATGGAAGATATTAAGGCTTCAAAGGTATTAGAAAAACTAGGATTAGAATCAAGAAAATATATTCTTGTTTCTGCCCATAGAGAGGAAAATATTGACATTGAATCTAACTTTATGGAATTAATGGATTCAATAAACGCAATCGCAGAAAAATATCAAGTCCCAGTTATTTATTCAACACACCCACGTTCAAAAAAATGGATTGAAGCTCGTAAATTCAAATTTCACCCTCTCGTGAGAAATTTAGTTCCTTTTGGGATAAATGATTATTGTAAACTCCAAATGAATGCTTTATGCGTTCTCTCAGATTCAGGAACGCTTTCTGAGGAATCGGCTATTTTAAATTTCCCTGCTGTGCTTTTAAGAACTTCTACGGAGAGACCAGAAGTGTTAGACAAAGGAAGCATTATAGTAGGTGGAATTAAATCTAAAGACGTAATTTCTGCTACTGAACTTGCGTTAGCTATGTTTGATAATCATGAGCCATATATTATGGCTAGCGATTATCATGATACGAATGTTTCTATCAAGGTAGTAAAATTAATTCAAAGCTATGCAAAAATAGTGAATATAACGACGTGGTTAAAGAAGTAAGGGCATTTTTATGAAGAGAATATTAATTACAGGGAAGAATAGTTATATTGGAACGGCATTTGCTAATTATTTATCAAAATTTCCTAATGAATATCTAATTGAGTTTGTTGACACTAAAAACAATGAATGGGAAAATATTAATTTTGGATTATATGATTCGATTTACGATGTCGCAGGTATTGCTCATAATTCTTCTAATAAAAAGTTAAAAAAACTATATTATGATGTTAATACTCATTTAACGATTGCATTGGCAAAAAAAGCAAAAAAAGATGGATGTCATCACTTTATTTACATGAGCAGTATGATTGTTTTTGGAAAATCTGCCAAAGTGGGAAAGAAAAAAAGTATATGTCAAGGAGATTTGCCAAAACCTGCAAATTTTTATGGCGATAGTAAATATCAAGCTGAATTAGGATTAAAAGAATTAGAAGATGATAGTTTTCATATTGCAATTATAAGACCACCAATGGTTTATGGGAAAGATTCTAAAGGAAATTATCCGACGCTTTCTAAATTTGCTAGAAAGTTCTCTATTTTCCCAAAGATCAATAATTGTAGAAGTATGATTTATATCGAAAATTTATGTAATTTTATAAAATTAATTATTGATTACCAAGATTATGGCTTTTTTCATCCTCAGAATCAAGAATATATTACTACCTCTAATTTAGTAAAAGAAATAGCTAATGTTCATAATCATAAAATGCATTTAACAAAACTATTCAATCCATTAATTTATTTTTTCTCATTGTTTTTTAATTTGATAAATAAGGTTTTTGGAAACTTGTTTTATGATAAAGAATTATCTAAGTACAAAGAAGAATATTGTACTGTTGATTTTATAACTAGTATTAAAAAGACAGAGGAATAAATTATGAGAATTCTTTTTGTTTCACAATATTATTACCCTGAGAGTTTCAAAATTACTGATATTTGTGAAGAATTAGCTAGAAGAAAGCATGAAATTACTGTTTTAACAGGATTTCCGAACTATCCCGGTGGAGAAATTTATAAAGAATATACTGAAAGTTCAAAGCAGTGCTTGATAGAGAAAATTAAAGAGGTTCGAGTTATTCGTTGCCCAATTCGTCCAAGACATAAAGGTGGCGTTAATCTATTTTTAAATTATTTTAGCTATGTTAAAAGCGCTAAAAAGTTTTTAAAGCACTTTGATGAAACTTTTGATGCAATTGTTGTTTTTGAAGTTTCACCAGTTTTTCAAATAGAAGTTGCAACATATTATGCTAAAAAGAAGAAAATTCCAATTATAACGATGTGTCAAGATATTTGGCCAGAGGTTCTTACAATAAAAGGCGTGTCTAAAAAGAGTATCCCTTTTAAATTGATAAAAAAAGTTAGTGGAAAATTATATCGTAAATCAACAAAAATAATTGTTTCTTCTCCAAGTTTTAAAAATTATTTGACTAAGGAACATAATGTTGATTCTAAAATCATAACCTATATTCCTCAACATGGCTCTCAAAATCTTTTATCATATAATTTTTCAAAAGAAACAACAGATAAGACGATTTTTTTATATGCTGGTAATATAGGAAAAGCACAAAATGTTGAAATTATGATTAAGAGTTTTGAAATGCTCAAAGATAATAATTTTCAATTTTGGATTGTTGGAAATGGATCTGAATATGAAAATTGTAAAAAATATATTGAAGAGCATGAGCTTACAGAAAAAATATTATTATTAGGGTGGAAAACAAGAGAAGAACTGCTTGATATATATAAATCTATTGATGTGTTAGTTTTATCTTTAACTGCTCATTCTTTTGTAGGTATGACAATTCCAACAAAATTGCAAGACTATTTAGCAATTGGCAAACCAATTATAGCTGCAATTGAAGGTGATGCAAGAGCGGTTATTGAAGATGCCCAATGTGGCTTATGTTCAAATGCAGACGATGTAAACTCTTTTTTAGAGGCATTACAAAAATATATGCAAAATAAATTAGATTATAAGAAAATGGGAAACAATGGAAGAAATTATTTTTTAATTCATTTTAAACTCGAAAAAATTGTAGATCAAATGGAAGAAGTGATCACTTCTTCCATTAGTAATCCAATCTAAAAAATAATGCTTTGTATGTCGGATAATTAATACTATCTTTTGATAAAGTTGGCTCAACTGTGTCAAATGTATTTCTTAAATCATCTAATAATGGGACTATATGCTTTAAAAGGTATAGTCCCTTTTCTTTAGCGCTACTATAGTGAGATAATTGATCCAATTCTTTTTCAATGTCTATACATAATGAATGCATATGGCTCATTGCCAAAGTTAATGGCTTTAAAATTTCTTTTCCTAATGATGACTCATTTAAGGGAGAGTAATTATATTCTTTTATTTCCTTATTTAACGTTGGGATGAGTTCGCTATAAGCAAGATGCAAAAGGGTTTTTGCCTCAATTAAGCGGACTTTGTAGTATTCTTCATATTGTACTTCGGCACGGCATAGTAATTCTTCTCTTTTATAAATTTTATATTTTTCAAATAAAGATAGAACAGATTCATCTTCAAGTACACTTAAAGATTCAACATAAGTATGAATGTTAGGTAAACCGCGTTTTTTCGCTTCTAATACCCATTCATCTGAATATCCATTTCCATCAAATAAAATACGATCATGTTTTTTCATAATATCAGAACAAATGTCGATAGCGGCTTTTCTTTTATCTTGACGATATTTATGGTTTTCTAAACGATCGGCGATTTCTTTTAAAGAATCGGCAACAATTGTGTTGATTATCGTATTTAAATAGCTAGCATTCATCGAAGAACCAAGCATTCTAAATTCGAATTTATTACCAGTAAAGGCAACAGGAGAAGTACGGTTACGATCTGAGCTATCATGAGGTAAATAAGATAAAGAAGAAATTCCGAATTCATTTAAAGAACTCTTTTTATAAGTTGCAGGTTTGCTTTCAATGAATTGTGTGAGTAAATCTTCAATTTGGTTACCTAAGAACATTGAAACAATAGCAGGTGGGGCTTCATTTGCGCCTAAACGGAAATCGTTACCTGGATTACTAGCTGCCATTCTAATTAAGGTTGGGTCTTTATCGATTGCTTGAATTAAAGCACAAACAAAGACTAAGAATTGAATATTTTCATGGGAATCTTTACTCGGACTTAAAAGATTAACTCCAGTATTCGTAATTAAAGACCAGTTATTGTGTTTTCCACTTCCGTTAACACCCTTAAATGGTTTTTCATGCAATAAACAAACTAAATTATGACGTAAAGCAGTTCTTTGAAGAACATCCATTATAATAGCGTTTTGATCAATAGCAATATTAGCAGGGCCAAAGATAGGCGCGAGTTCAAATTGCGCAGGAGCGACTTCATTATGCTCAGATTTTGCATAAATACCTAATTCCCAAAGTTGCGTATTAACGTCTTCCATAAATTTTTGAACACGTTCTGGAATAGCACCAAAATAGTGGGTTTCTAATTCTTGACCTTTACTTGGCATGGCGCCAAATAAAGTTCTTCCGGTCATGACTAAATCTTCTCTTTTTAAGAAATCATCACGGTCCACTAAAAAGTATTCTTGCTCAAGACCAATAGAAGGGGTAACACTTGTAACTTCTTTATCGCCAAAAGCATTTACTATACGAACGGCTTGTTCTGAGATAGCATCAATACTTTTTAATAAAGGCCATTTCATATCCAAGGTTTCACCTTTAAAGCCAACGAAAATCGTTGGAACACATAAAGTGTTTCCACGAATAAATACAGGAGAAGAGCAATCCCAATAAGTATAACCTCTAGCTTCAAAAGTAGAACGTAAACCTCCATTTGGAAAAGATGAAGCATCCGGTTCACCTTTAATTAAATTTTTGCCAGAAAACTTTAAAATAGGCTCACCATCACGCATATCAATAAAAGCATCGTGCTTTTCTGCGGTGGTTCCAGTTAATGGTTGGAACCAATGGCAATAATGCGTACAGCCTTGTTCCACAGCCCATTCTTTCATTGCATGAGCAATAGCGTCTGCGGTCGTACGATCTAATGTACATGTTTTATCGTGCATAGCGTCCATCCATTTTTTATAGATAGGACTTGGAAGTTTTTTCTTCATGATTTTTTCGTCAAAAACTTTAATGCCAAAATTAGATATGTCGAACATAAAATGAATCCCCTTTTCTATATGTATGCTTTTTATGTAAATAGAATACTATTCGTCTCTGAAAAAAGCAATATTCTATTGCAAAAATTGAAAAATAATTGCTTTTCCTTTTATAAAAATCACGTTTCAACGATAAAAGTTGGTTTTCCTCAATTAAATAATTAAGTTCCGTTATAAGGCAAATTGAAACTTTTTAAGAAG
>ERZ808275.278-NODE-278-length-24154-cov-3.741649_pt1 | contig 24154 bp, 23 predicted proteins | sample MGYA00520894_ERZ808275 | MGnify/ENA primary metagenome ERZ808275 (study PRJEB31516, sample SAMN03275598) | gut metagenome | biome: mammalia-associated habitat; material: feces | host: Papio cynocephalus | place: Kenya | collected 2012-08-03 ...
ATCATACCTTCTGGCAAAATTAAAATTTTATCGTCTTTTTTAGTATTTTTCTCAATATATTCAAATAATTTTTTAGTTGTAGGATAATGTTTTTCTTTTACGTAAATAATGCCCTTTTGAGTTGTTAATACTTGATTTTTAGCAATATAAAATTTACAGTTTGCAATTCCCACTAAAATTGCTAATACAAGAATATAAAAACCAATATAATCAATCTCTTTTAAGTTCAACTTGTCTTTACACATCGCAAAAATAGAAAGAATAATTAATGGTAAATAATAAATACCATAAGTGTTTAAAACTAAACCCCAAAAAATTTTTAAACTTATCAAAAAACTTCCAACAACCAAAATGAACAAAGGTAAATCTTTCCATAATTTTTTGCAATTAATTAATGCTAAAATCAGCAATAAGCAAGGTGTAAAGGCATATAAATCATAAAAAGAACCAACCTTGAATACAAATAATAAGCAAATACCAGTGTAAGTCAAAATTAAGTTTACAACAGAATTTGTAAGTTTATTTTTAAACCAAATAGGTGACATATAAATTGAAAAAGGTATCATAAACCCTAAAAATGTTAATATGATTAATCCAAGAGTTTGTTTGTGAAAGAAAATTCCTGAATGCATATAAAAATATTTTAAGGTTTGCGTATGTGCCATTACGTTTGCAATATTAAATGCATCTATTAGATCTATAATTCTTAGACCTTGTGCAAAAAGAAGTCCAAAGCATAGGACTGGCATTGCCAAAAATGAAAGTACACCGCTCAAGTAAGCTTTAAAGTTAGGTTTTGTTTTAAATAAAACATAAGGGATAATCAATAAAAATGCTACAAATTCATATTTACAACAAACTGCAAGTCCAGCGAAAAACATTCCAGCATAAAGAGTTAGAACTTTCTTTTCGTCTGCAAAGTATATAAAAGCCAAAATTGAAGCTAAACATGCTAATAGGCCATAAGTCATTCCGAATGAATACGGATAAACATAATTAAAAACATAAACAGGTATAACACCGATTGCAAGCGCAAAACATCCAATATAAAAACCGAAAGAGTTTGATAAAAAACGTTTTGCGATAAAAAATAATGTTGTAATAATCCCAAATGCACAAAATGAACCTGCCATATAAAGAGTATTTAAATTATTTCCGAAGATTTTATAAAGAAGAGCATTAAAAAGATAGCTAAAAGGTCCGTAAATATTGAATAAATCTTTGTATAGAACTTTTCCATTAAGAATTTCTTGCGGATAATATGCTTCTCTTCCACAATCAATAATTAAACCATTATGATGAGAATAAGTTATTCCCAAAACCGCCAAAGTAATGAATATTAGCGGGATAAAATATTTCAATGTTTCCTTATTTTTAATCATTATGTAATATAATTTAACAAATAAAAAATTTCATGGCAATTTTTTCATAAAAAAATACTTTATAAGAATGTAAGTAAGGTAGGAAATTTTTTAAGGTTAAGGTTACAAAAGATATGACATTGCCACATTCAATGGATTATTTAGTGAACGGCGGAGTTCTTGACTTTGATGCAGCAGCATATCTTAACAACACTAACGTTGGTGGTGTTAATTACAACACTAATTTGTTAGGTGGTGTTCAAATGCAAGCTCAACCTCAAAATGATAATTTTGCTACAAAAGCAAAAAAGACAATGACAGATAAAAATTTCCTTAAAAAAGCTGCAACTGTTGCTTTAGTTACAGTTCTTGCAGGTGTTGCTTTATGCAAAGGTAAAAGTGCAATTAGTGCATTAAAAAATTATAATTATTCAGAAGGTGCATCAAATGCGTTAAATTACGTAAAAGATGGTGTATGCAACTTCTTTAAAAAAGGATTTAAAAAATAACCAAACCAAAAACCAAACCAAACCAAAATAACCAAAACCAAAAAGAAAAACTTTACGGCCACCGATAGGTGGTCTTTTTTTTGAAATTTGCGTAGAGTGAGGACTGTAAGTCCGAAACTAGAAGAATCGAGGACAAAACGAGCGACAACGTAGTGAAGCGAGTTGCTTGTCCGAGTGAAGCAATATTTCAATTTGTTTTCGGTAGGGCGCCGTGTGAGCGAAGCAAACCCAGCCCGTAAGGTGGAGTGGGACGTTTTACCTCTCACAAAACTTGACATTTAGTCAACTTTTGTTCGGCAGAGTCACGACACCCCGAATAATCCAAGATAGACCCGAGTAGAGTTGTTGCCGTTTAATGCGAGGGCGTACAAGTGTATAGTGAAGAGTGACTTGTCCGAGTGGAGCAATGTTTCAGTTTAATACGAAGTTTATGCAATGTTTTGCTCGGCAGAGTGGTATGACGATAAGGATAGAATTTTTTGTACAAAGTTTAAAAGACAATATATTTTATTTGAGCTGTATGACAAAAGAGTTAAATTTATAAAATAAATTTAACTTCGTTACAAATTGTAAATGCATGTAGCAATTTATTTTTTTACGGTATTTCATGAAAGTGAAGGAATCCTAAAATTTATGAATATTCAACCTATTACAAGCGTTAAAGCTCCTGTATTTACAGGCAAAGTTATTACTAATAAAAATTATGCAACAAAACCAATGAAGTCGGATAGTTTTGAGGCTTCAAATGAAAAATTTGACCTTGATAACTCTATGAAAACGCTTTCAGATGTTCGTTTAGAAAACGGTAAGAAGAAGTTTGAACGCAATCAATTAATTAAAATTGAAAATAGTTTAAAAGAAGAACCTAAAAAATGGGATTCTGTTTCAAAATTAGCAAATAATCCTAATATTAAAGGTGATTTTGTGTATTTAATGGCTTCAAAACCTTTAGAACACTTAAATACACTTACTCAAATTGCAGAAATTAAAGATGAAAAGGGTAAATATAAATATTCTGGCAAGGAAATGATGCAATTCACAGACAAATTAATGCCTGATGAATTGAAAAAATCTTTGCCTTTAACCAAAACAAAATTACCAGTAAAAAACATTGTTTTATTAACTCAAACTCCAAATATTCCAGCTTTGGACAAAGTAGCAGACAAAGTTCTTGAAATGGAAAAAATAGCAGGAAAAGATTTGCAAGAAGTTTCTTTCACTCGCAACAGATATGTGAAAGATTCGTATGTTGTTAGTGCAAAAATGCAGGGTGACAATGAAAAGAAAGCTATTTTAGATAAAAATTTAAAACAAGAAGCTATTGAAGATACAACAAGTTATACTGTTCCAAATGGCAAAAAGTATTTTGTAAAAAAATCAACTGATTTTAGAAACAACACAGTTTCTAAGGTTACCTTACGTGAAGATAAGGCAGTTGGTAGACCAGTTTTTGAAAATGAAGTTAGAATTGTAAAAGATAAAAATAACAAAGTTAAATATTACGAATATACATCTCACTCGCAAGTAAACGGTGTTTACGATATCGTAAGACAAACTCCAGAAGGTAAACAAAAAGTGCTTTCTTCAGGAAAAATAGATAAAAAAACAGGGATTGTTTCAATTCAAAAAGATATGACATCTCCAGAAGGTGTTAGAACTCAATATCTATACGAAAATGACCCACAAGGTAATAGAATCGTAGATTACAAAATTACAGATAAAAATGGCAAAGTTCTTTTAAACAAGAGCCAAACTTTTGAAGAAATTAATGAAAATAAATTTATTTCCTCAAGAAATGATGATAAATATGAAATTAGCGTTAATGAAAATGAAATTTCTGTTCAAAGTTTGCAAGATAAAAACAAAAAAGCAAAATTTACCGCAAAAGATAACTTTATTGGAGATAAAAAACAGTTACTTTCAACATTAAAACAATTCCCAGGAGAAGAATTAATCAAACTTGGTGAAACAGTTGATTTCTTGGAAAGTATAAACGACCCATTAGATTCATATTATAACGGTTCTTGCCGCTCTATTTCATCAGGTAGTGACGAATTTTTATTCTTGCACGAACTAGGACACGCAAGAGATTACCGTGATGTAGATGATGATTTGAAAAACATTGAAGAATCTATGAAAAAATCTCTTACAATGGATAAAGACGTAAACAAAGCGTTTGAAGAAGAAAAACAAGCTTTCTTTAAAGCATATCCAGATACTCAAAGAGAACACATGGATTACTTTATGAATACATTAAATCACTACGGCGGAGAAACAGGCGGTTTGAGTGAAACAATTGCAGAATCAAACGCACTTTTGTCAGAAGGTAAATCCTATGAACCGTTAGCAATACGTTCTCAATACTTGCAACAAAACTTCCCACGCACAATTGCCGTTTTGGAAACAAAGTTGAGTAAATAGAGAAATTTGTATATAATTTTCTACTGGCATGTAAATTTTTGTAAAACTTTTAAGTTTTATTGCTATTTGAATAGCAAATAAAATTTTTACGGAATTTCATGCTATAGTAGGTATACAAGGTTCTCTTAGAAAAAATTTAATTAGGAAAAGAAGGAATAATAAGAAAATGTCAGACATGAATGTTCAAAACTTAACTCAAATCAATGCTCCAAAGTTAAGACCATCAAAAAAAGCAGAAAAAACAAAATTACCAGAACAAGCTCCAGATAGCTTTAAAAAATCTGATTTCAGCGTAGATAACGCAATGGAAACTTTAAAATCTACAAAGGTTCAAAAAGGTAAAGTTAGTGTTCCAAAATTTGGACCAAAAGAGTTAGTTAATTTGAAAATGATTTTGACAGAATCTCCAGATAAATGGAATGCAGTGCAAACTCTTGCTGCAACTCCTCACGTTAAAGGTAAAACAGTTTCTCAATTAGCAACTAAAAAAACAGATGTTTTAAATGCTATGGTTCCTTACGCTAAAGAACCTGGTACTAGAGTTGATAGAGGTAAATATACTCACAAAGATTTGATGTTAATGGCTGACAACTGTAATGCAGAACAACTTAATGCTGCTAAACCTTTAATTAAAACTCAATTATCAGGTGAAAATGTTGCTATTATGGCTTTAACTCCAGCATTGGAAGGTAAATTAGACAAAGCTGCTTCTAAAGTTATGGATATGGAAAAAGCTATGGGCAAAAACTTACACGAAGTTGTATTTGACGGCAATGTTTATGATACAAACTCTTTTGTAATCAAGGCTTCAACTAAAAACAACGAATTAAATACTGAAATGTTAGATAAAGACTTAAATCGTCAAGCTATTGAAAATATGTCTTTATACCAATCAGGTAGCCAAGTTTACCAAATTAAAAAAGTAAACGATTTAAGAAATAACACAACTTCAAAAGTTAGATTAACAATTGATGATCAAGGTTATCCAACAGCAACTCACGAAGTTAGAGTTATTAAAAACAAAGCAGGAAAAGTTGTAAGAAAAGAATACACAGCTCCATCTGATGTTAAAGGTGTATTTGATATCGTTTACGAAGATGCTAAAGGTAACAGAACTCAAGTAAGTGAAGGCCATTATGATAAGAAAACAGGTATTACAACTGTTAAGAAAAATATGACTTCTCTAAATGGTACAAAAACAACTTACTCTTACGAAGATGACCCTAAAGGTAACAGAATTGTAGATTACAAAATTACAGATAAAAACGGTAAAGTTCTATTAGACAAATCTTCTACTTTCGAAGTTGTTGATGACAATCACTTTATTTCAACTAGAAACAACGAAAAATATGATATCAAAGTTGATAAACATGACATCAATGTTGTAGATATGAATAATCCAAAACGTCAAGCTAGAATTTCAATTGACAACCAAATTAAAGGTAACAAAGAAAAGATTATGAAATCTTTAAAAGCTATGCCTGGTGAAGAATTATTCAAAGTTGCACAAACAACTAAAAAATTAGTTGGTAACAAAGATGTTCTTGAATCATACTATGATCCGACAAGCAAAGAAATTCACTCGGGTGAAAACTTATTCGTAATCTTACACGAATTAGGTCACGCAAGAGATTACAGAGATGTTGATGGTTCTAGTGATGAAGCTTATGCAGATACAGTTGATATGGCAATTCAAGAGGACCCAGAAGTTCAAAAAGTTTACGATAAAGAAAGAAAAGCTTTTAACAAAGCATTCCCAGATACACAACGTGACCACGTTGACTACTTCATCAACAAAGTTACTCATTACGGTGGTGAATTAGGTGGTTTAGGTGAAACAATTGCTGAATCAAATGCGTTATTAACAACACCTAAAACACACGAATTATTAGCAATTCGTTCTCAATATTTACAACAATATTTCCCAGAAACAATTGCTAAATTAAGCGAAAAATTAAGTGAAGAAATCGCGTAAGTTAATTAATAATAAAAAAAAGACAATTGCCAAACTCGGTAATTGTCTTTTTTTGTAGTGAAATTTATTATAATTTTGCAGTAAAATATACGTGAAGTAAGGAGTAAATATTATGGAAAATCAAGAAAATAACAAATGCAGTAAAAAAGAAAAATGTTTAAAATTCTTTTTAATCTTTATTGGAACAATTATTGGTGCGTTTTTAGCGTTCTATTTTGCAGTAGATATGACTTTTAAAATTATGCTAAGCCCAGAATATCACATGCGACGTGCAGATAAAATGATAGAACAAATGGATAAACAATTTGCTCGTGATATGCGCAGAATGGATAAAGATATTATGGTTATTGGAAAAGAAATGCCAAATCCTGTTACTATTTCTGAAGAAGATGGCGGTTATAAAGTTGTAATTGCTCTAAAACCTTTTGGAAATACAGCTAAAAATATTGAAGTTAATGTCGAAAATGGTAATTTGTTAAAAATTAACGCTCAAAGAGATGTTAAAAAAGGCGATAAAGAAAATATGATGAGTATGCAACAATCATTTTTGTTAGAAAATAAAGTTGATTTTAATAAAATGACAAAAGACGAAGAAAAAGGCAAAATGATTATTAATTTGCCTTATGAAAATAAAGATTAATTTCTGATTAACAAAAGTTAACAAACATGCTGTAATCTTGTCAATTCTTGGTTACAGCATGTTTTTATATATGTGTGTAGTGAAAAATAAACTTTTTGTGTGAAAGGAATTATAAAATGTCATCATTAGTAAGTACGCAACCTATGCCAAGAGTATCAATAGGAACTTGTGACGGAGGCGGACTAACAGCAAGACCAAAAACACCATGGAATGCGTGTGATGGTGGTGGTTTGACCGCAAGACCAACAATGCCAAGAGGTGCAATGTCGTTTGCTGGTAATACAGGTGATATAAGAGATGTTGTTGGAACAGGAGCATCTGCTCAAACAGGTGGCATTAGTAAGAAAACAGGTATCATTGGTGCAGCCGTGTTGTTAATTGGGGGTGCTTTGTTAGGATATGGTCATAAAGATCAAATTTCAAAAGGTTTAGATGCAATGAAGGGTTCTATTGATAAGTTCTTTTCAAAAGGTGAACCAGCAAAATGGCTTGATGCAGGAAAGAATTTCTTAGCAAAAGCAAAAGATATGATTTTTGCAAAAGGTTAAAAAGATTTTATAGATAAGGAAAAGGAATAAAAATGGTATCAGGTGGTAGAAATGCCACCTTTTTATTATTAAAAAGTTATATAATCATCAGGATTTTGAAATTTAAGACGTGAAATTTTTTCATCTAATACCTGCTTCTTTTATTTCTACATAGTAACATAAAAGTAATAAATGTTGTTATAATCTGTGAAGTTAATATTTATTAGAAGTTTTAAAAAAGGCATCTATAAGATGCCTTTTTTAATGGTGGGTGTGGAGGGATTCGAACCCGCGACCAATTGATTAAGAGTCAACTGCGCTACCACTGCGCCACACACCCATATTGATATTAAATTTTAAACTTTCTCGTGGTAGCTTTGCGCTACCTTCCTCTCAAAAACGATAATCAATCGTTTTTTCGGCAGGGTGCCACACACCCATATAGAGTTTTACTCCCTAATTCTATCAAAAAAAGCTATTTTTATCAAGTTTAATTTTCTTCTAACATTTTTGCATAAATAAAATCAATGTTTTTGCTTATATATTTTACCAAAACACTTATTTGAGAAATTTCTGCAATCTCTTTGTGATTTTTACAAAACTCTTTTAAAATTACGCTCAAGCGGTAGATTTCTTCAATATTATTAAAAAATTTAATCATTTTTTCTCCAACTGTCTACAAAAAAATTATAATATAAAAATAATAAAAAGAGTATATATAAAATAATCTATTATTAAAATGCTTTACGATTATAATTTTACATTATAATAATCTAAAAATATATATAAGATTTGTTATGATAGACAATTTACAGTGTAAGAGTTACTCTCAGTCAAGACTGATTTTTAAAAACCTCAAAAAACGCTTATAGAGCATTTATTCAAAAATTTATTAAATGTCTGAAATTCAATAATATTAAGAAAGTTAAAAAATTTTTGCCTTTTTGAAATTCATGTTTTAAAATGGTTTTATATAAATTACAGAATGTTTTTAAGGAGAGTGCTTATGAATATAAATGAAATTGGAAATGTTCAAAATGTAAATTTTAACAGTGCTTCATCAGCAACAAAAGCTCAAACATCTCAAGAAGCTTCTATTTTTTCTGGAGTTTCTGGTGATAATGAACCAAAAATTATAAAAGAAGGCGAAGTAAAAGTTCAAGGTGATGATGGAAAAAAATACAAAGCTCACGAAGTTGTAACTCAAGAAGTTGATGATTCTGGCAAAACTTGGGAAGTTTCAGTTAGAACATATACAAATGCAGACGGAAAATCAGTGAAAGATACTATTAAAACAAACGTTAGAACAGAACGTTTTGGCAAAGAAGATGTTGAAATTACAAAACGAAAAATAACTCATGTAACGCCTGATGTGAAAAAGACTGTCGAAGAAGAAGAATCGAAGTATCATTACAGTGAAAAGCACGAAGAATGGCACGGAAATGTTGGTCAAAAAGGCAGTAGCAAACGTTCAAAAATGAAACAATGTAAAATGCCACCAGGATTTAGTGCAAAATATTTGAGTTCAACTGTTGCGGTTGCAACTTTGAATTTATCAGACGATAATTAAAATATGAGCAAAGTAGAAATTTTACCAAAAGAATTTGAATTAACAACAGAAAACAAAATTTTAAGTCGTAGAGAACTTGAGGTTATGTTACTTGTTGCTGGTGGTTTTGAAAATTCTGAAATTGCTGAAATTTTTGAAGTACAATTAACGACTGTAAAAAAACAATTGGAAAGAATTTATTTAAAATTACAGGCAAAAAATAGAGCGAATGCTGTTTTTAAAGCATATTTTAATAGTTTAATTTCTGCTCGAGATTATTCTGCTGTTATGAATGCAACAAGAGTCAAAGAAATTTTATCTAAAAAAGAATAACTTATTAAGTTTATGTAAAGGTACTTCGAAACTGTGTTAAACTATAATTAAGGAACATGGTAAAGGAGAAAAAAATGATACCTATTTTAGATTCAAAAAGACAATACGCACAAATTGGCGCAGAAGTAGAAAAAGAAGTTTTAGAAGTTTTACGTTCTGGTCAATACATTTTAGGTAAACACAACAAAGCTTTAGAACAAGAATTGGCAGATTTTATCGGTGTTAAACACACAGTTGCTTTGAACTCTGGTACAGATGCTTTACACTTGGCTCTAAGAGCTTTAGATATAGGCGCTGGTGATGAAGTTATTTCTACAGCATTTACATTCGTTGCTACATCAGAAGCAATTGGTATTGTAGGTGCTAAACCAGTTTTCGTTGATATTGATCCAGATACATTCAATATTGACCCAGCAAAAATTGAAAATGCTATTACACCAAAAACAAAAGCAATCATTCCAGTTCACTTATATGGACAACCAGCTAACATGGATATGATTTTAGACATCGCTAAACGTCATAACTTATATGTAATCGAAGATGCTTGCCAAGCTATCGGTGCTAGATTACATGGCAAAATGGTTGGTTCTTTTGGTGATATCGGTTGCTTCAGTTTCTACCCAACTAAAAACTTAGGTGGTATGGGTGATGGTGGTTTATTAACTACAAACTCAGATGTTATCAAAGACAGAGTTCTTGCATTAAGAAATCACGGTGGCGCAATTCGTTATCATCACGATGAAATCGGTGTAAACTCAAGATTAGATGAAGTTCAAGCAGCTATTTTGAGAGTTAAATTAAACTACATTAACGAATGGAATGAAGCAAGACGTGCTCATGCAAAAACTTATAACGAATTATTTGCTAATTGCGAAGACGTACAAACTCCAACAGAATTAGACGATACATATTGTGTATATCACCAATATACAGTTAAAATTCCAAACAGAGATAATATCCACAAAATGTTGCAAGAACGTGGAGTAGGTGCAATGTTATACTATCCAATTCCATTACACTTACAAAAAGTTCATGAATACTTAGGTATGGGCAAAGGTTCTCTTCCTCACACTGAAAAAGATACAGAAATGGTAATTTCTTTACCAATGTTCCCAGAAATTACTTTGGAAGAACAAAAAACAGTTGCTAATACATTAATGGAATGTATCCAAGAAACAAAAGCATTAGCATAATTTATTTTAAATACAGCAAAATAAATTATAAATAAGAAGAACGGCGGTGATTTATCACCGTCGTTCTTCTTTATTAACCAAAACCATTATGTATTATGCTTGAGTTGCAGTTTCATCAGCTTTTTTCATTTTAGCATAATTATCAGCTATAGTGTCATTTTTCGCTTCAGTTGATTTATTGGCATCTTCTGTTCTTCTTTTTTTAGAAGCTTCTGCAATATCACTAGCTGTTTTTCCTAATTTTATGCTATTTCTGAATTTTTTAAAACCTTTTGAGTCATTTACAGCTTGTTTATCTTCTGCGAATTTTGATGTATCAACATATTCTTTGTTTGCCAATTTTGTAACGTTAGATGTTTTTGCAAATGAGATGTTAAAATCTTTTGCAACATTTTCAACAGATTTTGCAACGTTAACAGTAGCGCCACCAAGTTGTTCGCCTGTAGCGATTGCCATGTTACCCATTTTGTTAGCAGCTTTTACGTTACCTTTACGTTTACCCCAACCAAAGATGCCACCTTTCTTTGTGAAACCAGCTTCTTTAGCATCGCCTTTTGATGTAATATTAGATGCTTCTGTACCTTTTTCAATTGTAACATCAGCATATTCGTTAGCATCAGTTGCTTTATTTGCTGCAGCTTCTGCATCATTTTTGATAGTTTCAAGAGTTGTACCTAAAGCTTCTGCCTTTGATTTGGCAACTTCTGCTGCCGATTTTGATTCATCTGCAACTTCTTTACCTTGATTTTTTAACTCATCAATACCAGCTTTTAAACCTTCAATGTCTTGTTGTAATGTATACATTTTAGCTTGTTCTTCTTCAGTTGGATTTTCTTTTTGTTGAAGTTCGTCAAGCTCTTTCATTTTAGCTTCATATTCTTTTTGTTTTTCTTCAATTTGTTCTTCAACAGTTTTAGCTTTTTCTTGAGTTGCATCAACTTCTTTTTGAGTTTCTGTAGAAATATCATCAATTTGTTGAGTAACTTCCTCTGTTTGTGTTTTATATTTGTCTATTTCTCCCTGAAGAGTTGCCATATCCGTAATAAAACCTTCATCTTTTTTCATCAAGGTTTCAAGAATTGTTTTTAGGTTTGCGCCATATTCTTTAGCGGTTTCGACCTCTTTTTGTGCTTCGTTAGTTTTAGAAGCATCATCAGCAATTTCATATTTTACTTCGGCAGTATCATCAGTTTTTTGTGCTTGTTCAGCTTCTTTAGTTTCTGCTGTTTTTATTGCTTCATCAGGAACTTTAACGCCATTAGCTTGAAGTTCTTTTAATTGTGCTGCACTATAGTTTCCAAAATTTATTCCTGATACCATACACTTACTCCTTATGAGTTTTACTAACGAGAATATTGTCGGCATCAATGCATGAAAACTTGAGGGTTTGAGAAGTTTTGTTAAGCTTTTGTTACAAAGTTTTTATATATTAAAATTTTACATATTTCGCAAAAAATGTTATAATAGTAGGGTTAACGCCCCTTTAAGTTATAAATTTTGTCCTTGCAAGTAAAAATGAAAGGATTTTTATGAGCAAGACAACTTCCTATCAACCGTCTTTTGCAAACGGTTCTGTTAATATTAATGGTCAAAACAAAGCTTCTACAGTTAAAAGAGGCGAAACTGTTTATGGAAACTATAACATGAACAATTATGAAAAGGCGCTTTATGATTACGCACAGAAAACTCTTCCTCAATTGGTGCAAAATGTTAATACTTTTTCACCTGAAACAATGCAATCTATTAATAATCAATTAAATACTTATCAAAGACAAGGTCAAAATTATATTAATCAAATATATACACCGATGATTAACAACTTGAAAAACGATATTGCATCTCGTTTTGGTAACCTTGATAATTCGATGTTTATGAATAATCTGAATAATATTGAATATAACAGAAGTAATGCTATTGCGGAATTGGCAGACAATTTAATTTCGCGTCAAAGTGAACTTGTAAACAATGAGCTATCAAATAGATATAACTACATTAATCTTTTAAACACATTACAAAATCAATATAATAATTTAGCACTAAATACAATTGATTCATCATTGGGATTAAGCAATACAGGAATCGCATATAACAATAGTGTTGCAAATAAAAACACTTCCAACGGTTTTGACTTACAGCAAATAGCATCTTTAGCAAAATTAGCAACACTTTTTATTTAGTTAAAAAAGGAGATATTTTAAAATATCTCCTTTAATTTATTCGACATATTTTCTTTTCATTACGACATTACCTTCTGAGTCATAAGCCTTATCATAAAGCCAGTGTGCGATTAATTTACCGCTTTTATCATAAATAAAGGTTTCTGCCTTTGAAACTCTTAAAGTCATGTTCACAAGCTTGCCAGCGGTGTTATATTTGTAAGTTTTGTATGGATAAGAAGTTCCAGATTTTTTTTCAACATAAGTTAAAATTCCATTTGAATCATAATAACGAACAATGCGTGGTTCGGCCTTCTTTAGTACGGCATAAGTATTATCAGAAAAGTATGCTAAAGTTCTGTCTTTTAGTTCAGTCATACCATTTAGCATAAAGCCTACGTTTTGGTCGTGTTCACCGTCATAAGCGTAACCGTTTATATAAGAAGAGTCGATTGTATAAGAAATTCCGTCCATAACTTCATTGCGGGCTGAATTTTCATCATAAGCAACTCCACCTTGCAAAACTTCTGCGTTTGCTGGAATTAGTATAAATATTGATAGTATTGCAGTTAGTAGATATTTTTTCATAGTACCCAATTATTAATGATTTTATCCTTAAAAGTCAATATTTTATGTTAAAATTAATCGAAAAAGAGGATTATTGCTATGAAAAAATTTGTTTTTATAATTATTTCTTTAATTTTTATACTAGGAATTTCTATATTAATTTTGTCAAAATCAACAAAATTAAATTATATAAAAACGTACAACTTTAAAGATTTGCCGACCGTTTGTGGTGACATAAAACTAGGTGGTTTTTCTGATTTGTTCTACAAAGATGGATATTTTTATGCAATTACAGACAGAGGTCCAAATTCTAGGGAATTTGTTAAAAATGATGTTGCATATAGAGTTTTTAATTGTGTTAATTATCACCCATATATTGTGAAATTTAAACTTGAAAATGACGAGGCAAAAATTATTGAAGTTAAACAAATTCCTGAGCTTTCAGGCATGCCCGTTGGTGTTGGACGAGATAGTACACCGTTAAATAAACAAGAAAAACAACTTCCATACGACATAAACGGCGCAGATACAGAAAGTTTTATTATAGATAAAAACGGAAATTACTGGATTGGAGAAGAATATTATCCTTCAATTATCAAATTAGACAGTAATTTAAAATTCTTGGCTCGTTTTGCACCAATAAATTCACCTGTAAAAAATCCAAAAGTTACTTACAATTTACCTGAAGAATTTAACAAAGTCCGCACAAATTTAGGTTTTGAATCAATGTTTTACGACGGTGATAAATACATTTATGTATTTACTCAATCTGGTTTAAAAGGGGAAGAAACTGTAATTAGTGTTATAAAATTTAATATTGATACTCAAAAATGCGAAAAAGTTTTAAAATATAACTTTTTAGATAAAAGTATTATGAGTGCGGCAACTTTCACAACAGACGGGCATGAAATATATTCTGCTGAACGAATTAACGGAAAACATTATTTAAATAAACTTGTTATTCAAGGAAATAAATTTGAAAAAAGTGCCATAATAAAAGATTTGCAAGGTTTTGAAAATATCCACGAAAATATTAAAATAGAGGGACTTGCAAATGTTGGCAAAAAGGTTTACATCATTAATGACAATGATTTTGGCATTGACGAAACAAATAACAAAGGTTGTTTTGTAATGGAATTTAAGCGTTCCAATGCATTGAAAAATTTGTTGAAAATTAAATAAAACAAAAGGCGCTGTGACATTGCCACAGCGCCTTACTATTATAACAAGTTTTATTTCAAAAGTTCGTCTTGAAGAGGTGATTCAACGATACCGTTAAGAGTTTTGTTTACTTCTCTCAAGTTTTTAGCGATTGCTTCGTGCTTGTCTGTCCAAACAAAGTTATCTTCAATGAATTTTTCAGCAGTTTTCATATCGCCTGAAAGTTGAACCTTAATGATTTCAGTAAGCATTTTCTTTGCTGTTGGAATCATTTTTTCAATATTGATTGAAATTTTACCTTCGTCACTAACTTCAATAGCACCTTCCTTCATAAAGTAATAAGATTGCATTACTGTACGAACTCTGTGTGCTTGGTTAAGTGTTGGTTTTGATTTCAAGAATGAATTTGTACCAAAGTTTACGATAATTTGAGTTCTTTGTTCAGGTGTGTACATTCCAACTTCAACAAGGTCATCTAAGAAGGATAATGAACCCATATCGGCTTTGTTTTCTTCAATAATATTTCTGTATTTGCCCAATCCTGCATCGCCATCCTTTGGTCCAAGAGAGTGAGCATTTTCGTGTCCGATTGTGAACCAATGGTCTGCATCTTCGTAGTATAATTCGTGGAATTTAGGGTCTAAGATTGCATTTAATCTCTTTTTAATTTTTTCTGGTTGAGAAGTTACTCTGATTTGTCTGTGATAAACATTTCTTCTTCCACCACCGATTGTTAATGACAATTTGTCACCATTTGGTAAGTTTTCTGCCAATGTAACGCCACCTCTATAAGCTCCGCCGTCACCTGTTAGAGAGATTAAATCAACATCAACCATTGTTTGTTTTGCATCACCTGATGCGGAAATTGTTTGAGTATATTGGTCTGCAAGAGGCATGTGTTCTGCAAGCATTGGTAAATATTTTTTGATTGCCAATAAGTCTTCTGTACCTTTTTTGTTCACAATACCAACACGGCAACCTAAAGCATCTTTTGATTCAGGTGTAATGCCAGCATCTTTAAGCATTTTATCAAGTTTTTCGTCTTCTAAAACAGTACCAGTCATTCTGTCAGCATATTGTTCTCTTGTGATTGTGTATTCAAGAGGTGTATCTTGTAATGTTGCCCATTTTTTATCCGCATAAGCATCTAACATAGGGTCTGCTGTTCTTAAAGCTTTTGCTTGAAGTCCTAGGTATTCATTAAAATCAGCGTTTGTAGAAGTTTTTGCAGCTTCTTCCAATTCGTCTGCGATTTCCATAAATTCTTTTTTGAATTTGTCACAGTAATCAACAGCTTTCAACTTGTCGCCATCACGTTCTACAATTGAACGTTGGTTAAGAATTTTTGCAACTTCTTCTTTTTCTCCGTCTTCAAGCATTTTAATTAAAATTTCATGAAATTCCTCTTTGCTTAAATCTGCTGGGTAAAAGGCTTTACCTGGTAATTCTTTTTCGCCTTTTGCAAGAATTACCATATTAGTTTCTGTATCAATACCAGAAATACCTTTTTGAGCTGTAAATAACTTTAAAGTCATTTCGGCATCTTTATTAGTTTTTGCGTTCTCTTCCAAGAACTTTCTAAATTCTAAATTCTTTGTATTATCCATCATCATAAATACATCATCAAAGATTTTTGCAGTTTTAACTAAGTGTTTAATGGCTTGTTTATCGCCTTCTGTAAGTTCTGCATATTCTTTTGAATCAGGTTTTAAAAGAACTTTTGGTGCTAAATAGTCTTTGTTAGTTCTTTTTTCTAGTTCTTCTGTTGATAGATTTAATTCAAATTTTGTCATAGTTTTATACCTTATTTTACTGTATTTGCACAGTTTATTATACTACTAATTTTGAGCTTTTTATAGTGTTCTTTAGTTTTTTTTAATATTTTATGCCCTACAAGAGAATAGTTTTTTGTTTTTAAACTTTTTAAAATAATCAAAAAGGAGAAATTATGATAAATGTTTTTATATTACCAACTTGCCCTTATTGTAAAAAGGTTATTGATTATTTGAAATCAACAAAATTGGAATACAACTTGCTTGATATAAATGAAACTCACTATTATGATGAGTTAATTCAATTAGGTGGAAAGCGTCAAGTTCCGTTTTTATTTGATAATGACAAAAACGTTATGATGTATGAATCAGACGATATCATTGAGTATTTAAAAACACTATAAATTTTTAAGTTTTTTATCAATTTTTGAAATTTGTGCAATTTTAATTTTTCACATGTTTTATAACCATGTCGAACTATGACTTTTAGGAGAACAAAATTATGGTAGATATTCAAATTGGTAAAAAACAAGGTCTTACTCAAGCAGTTGCAACAAAATTAGGTTTGAGCAAAGATGATTGCAAGAAAATAGATGTTTCTGTTTGGCAACAAGTTGTTCAAGAAATTGATAATGAACAACAAAGTATAAATCAACATAATAAAGCTAATCCAAACGATCCTAAAGCAAGTATTTTTACGGGTGGTAATGATGTTTCGACTATCGACCAAAAAGAAAATTGGAAAACAAATTTTAAAACAAAAGAAGGTTCTTTCTCTTTGAGTGATGAATCTTGGAATAAAATTTCTGGACTTTTAGGCAAACCTGTTGAAACAAAACCAGAGGAAAAGCCTCAAGAAACAAAGCCAGAAGAAAAACCAACGGAAGCAAAGCCAGAAGCTAAAAAACCAGACGGAAAAGTCTTGAAACGTTCAGTAGATGGTGAAAAAACTCAAATTGTTGTTCGCAAAGATGAACACGGTAGAAAAGTTCGTCACGAATTAAATCCAGATGGTACAGAAGGCGATGCTCTTGCAGCAACTAGAACTTTTGGTAAAAACAAATATATTTCAGGTGATTTTCCTGCACAAACAAGAATATATGAACGAACCGTTGACGGTAAAAAAGATGTTCAAATAGGTGTTTACAAAGATGATAACGGCAACAAAGTTAGAAAACTTGTTGTTACAGATGAAAAAACTGGTAAACCAACTTTGGGTGAAACGCTTATCCCTGTTACAACTTTTGGTAAAAATACTTACATAACTGAATCTCAATTTAATGCGAAAGTTCGACAAGATTTGGGTTTGAAAGGTGACCAAAAGGTTCCACAAAACATAGATGCTGAATATAGCCATGGAACAATTAAATATAGTGAAAACGGTAAAACAGTTACAAAAGATTATGTTAAATCTTTAATAGAACCCCAAGATGGTGGTAAAACAGAAAAATAAAATTTAAAGGCGGTTAACTTCAAAAGTTTAACCGCCTTTTATTAATATCCTCTTTTTAAATGATGATATCTTTTTAGTTTCCTTTAAAATAATAGTGTAGTAAGATTAAAGACCACATTTTGGACTTGAGAGATGGCAGAGGAATTTTATAATAATTCTTATAACAACATAAAAAGGCTTTCTGACGAAGAATTAGAGGCTCTTTGGAAGGAATATTTCCAAAATCGTTCTAATAAAAAAGTTAGAGATACTTTGATTGTTCAATACATTTACTTAACTCGATACGTAGTAGGTCGTGTTAAGGTTTCTTTGCCTCCAACATTCTCTGTTGAAGATATTTCAAGCTATGGTGTAGAAGGTTTGATTGATGCAATCGAAAAATATACTCCAGACAAAGGCGCACGTTTTGAAACTTATGCCTTAATGAGAATACGTGGTAATATTATCGACAAAATTCGTTCTCAAGACTTCTTACCAAGAAGTGCAAGACGAAAGATTAAAGATGTAAAACAAGCTCAAGAACAACTACGTCAAAAGTTTGGAAGACCTGCTACAACTCTTGAAGTTGCCGATTTCTTAGGAATGGAACCTCAAAGAGTTGATCAAATTTTGGCAGAAGATACTTCAATCGGTTCAATTTATGAAAAACGTGGAACTTCTGATGATAGTGTTGCTATTATTGATACAATTCAAGATGAACATCGTTTAACACCAGCAGAAGCAATGGAAGAAAAAGATGTTAAATCTGAATTAGAAAGTGCTTTAAAACGTTTGCCAGAACGCGAACGTATGATTATGGTTCTTTACTATCATGAAAATATGACATTAAAAGAAATTGGTGATGCAATTGAGGTTTCAGAATCTCGTGTTTGTCAACTTCATGCTCAAGCAATCATGAAATTGAAAAATATCTTGTCAGAAAATCGTGTTGAACGTTTACAAAGAACAATTGTTTAGTTTAAGCATTTAAGAATTTTTCTGCTCCGATAAAGTTTTTAGTAACTGCATAAACTTCATCTTTATGTTGGAAAGTTTCAGGATTGTCGTTAATTGCAATTAATCTTCCAATATGAGCGCCGTTTGCCGCGCGTATTCCAGAATAAGAATCTTCAAAAACAAGTGTTTGAGTAGGATTTAAGTTTAAAATATCTAATGCTTTTAAGTAAATTGCTGGGTCTGGTTTGCCTGCAATTTTGTAATCATCATATACAATTTTGTTAACATCAAACCATTTGTCCAAATGGAAAGTTTCTATAAAGAAATCAACATTTGTTTTTTCACTACCTGTTGCAATTGTATGCGGAATATTTTTTTCGCAAATGTAATCAAAGAACTCTTCCGCACCTTCAACAAGTTTAATATTTTCAGGATTTTTTAAAACCATTTCACGATAGTATGCTTCTTTTTCGTTTGCCCATTTTAAACATTCTTCTGGAGTTGGTTTTCTTCCAATGGCGTAGGTTATAATTTCTTCATTAGAACGTCCGAACATGTATTTGTGCATTTCTTCATCAGAAAAAGGTGTTCCTCGAAGTTTTGCAGAATAATCTCTCCACGCATCTTCGTGTAACTTAGAATCCTGAAACAATGTTCCATTAAAATCAAAAATTATACCTTTTACTTCCATTTTAATATCCTTTTTTTATTTGTAATAGTGGTAATAGTAAGGCGGAGCTTTTAGAATAAAAGCTCCGCCTTATATAAAATACTTAGAACTTAGCGATTAGTTTTCAGTGTTAATGAATAAGCTTACTAATTCGTTTAAGTTGTTATATTGTTTTTTGTAGCTTTGAGCTTGTTCTTCAAGTGTTACAATTTGTCTTTTGTATTCAGAAATTGTAGCTTGGCATTCTTTTGTTGAAGAGCTCAATTGTTCTTGTAATTGTTGAGCTTCTTGAAGAACACTCTTCATTGAAATTCCTAAAGCTTCCATAGTTTGTTTAATAATTTGTGCGCCTGTTTGACGAGTTACACCTGATGGAAGTTTTGCAATTAATTTTTTCAAAACTGCAACATTGTTTGGAACTTCAAAATTGTATAAATCATTAGCATAATTTTCAACAACAGCATGTTGGAAAGTATCATCAGCCATATTGTTTTCAAAATCGCTGCTTGGTTTCATAGAGCTATCAAATTTTTCTGTTGTAACTTCTTCTTCATCAGTGAATGTAGGCATTACGTCTTCTTCAGCTTCTGGAGCTTCTAATTCAACAGCATCTTCTTTTACTTCTAAAACTTCATCTTCAGTATCTGCTTTTAAAGCATCTACAATGTTTTTACCGGTATCTAAATCAAAATTTTCTGACATATTATCCTCTTTTTACAATCTTATATATAAGTTATCAACATAATAGCAAAAAAAACTTTTTTTTACAATACTTTAATTTACCAATTTTTGAAAAATCATCCTTTTAATGCACTTTTGTCGGGTTTTATCTTTTGTGATACACTAGAATTACTATGATTAGTTATTTAAGAAAAAATATATATTGGTTTTTATTGGGTTTGGTAGCTTTTTTAGGCTTTGCGTTAAGGTTAAAAGGCTTGGTTTCAAATCCTTCAATGTGGCATGATGAGTGTGCATTAGCGTGGAATGTAATAAATAACAGTTATGGTGAACTTTTTGGAAAGTTGAGATTTTTGCAAGTTGCTCCACCAATGTTTTTGCTTATTTCAAAACTTTTGGTAAGTATCTTTCATGTTAAAAATAATATTTTCGCATGTGATTTTGTTTTGAGATTAGTTCCATTTTTCTTTGGTACTTTTTCTATTGGTGCATTTTATTTTGTCTGTAAAAGTCTTTTTAAATCAAAATGGACAACTCTAATTGCGGTTTTGTTATTTTGTTTAAATCCTGTTTTAATCAATTATAGCTTTGAATTTAAACCATACATTTTAGATGTGTTCTGTGCGATGAGTGCACTATGGATATTTTTGAACACAGATTTTCAAACAAATACTACAAAAAAAGTTTTAATTTTCGGTAGTATTTTAGCAATTTTGCCTTGGTTTTCGTTTATGTCTACAATGGTTATTTTTGCTGGATTCATGGCGCTTAGCTTTAAACGAGAAAACCCTAAAAATTTCTTTTTAATGTTTTTTCCAATATTTCTGAGTGCATTTTTGTATTTGAAGTTATATGTTTTAAACGCTTATGGGCAAAGCTCTACAGGAATGATAGGGTTTTGGCAAAATGAATTTGTAAAAAGAGATTTGTCTAATATTACTCAACTAAATATGGATAATTTGCATTATTTCTTTTCTAATTTGCCAATGTTTAGTTGCACATTACTTTCTTTATTGATGTTTATTGGTATAATTTTGATGTTTAAGGATAGAAATTGGAGATTTATTTTAATTTCTGTTTTGACTCAAGCATCGCTTATAATTGCATCAATATTGCATGTCTATCCATATTCAAGACGTTTGATTATATTTTTAATTCCGTTTATTTTAATTTTTTCAGTGAAAATTTTTGATGTAAAAAACAAAGTTTTGGCAGGAATTTTATTGGCTTTAATTGTTATCCCTCATTTGCTTTTTGCGGTTAATTTTACCAAAATGCCTAACTTGAACAAAGGTGATTTTGCGCGAGAATTAATGATTAAGATGGCAAATGAAATTGAACATCATGAAACTATTGTTATAAACGAATCTTCTAATGCAGAATTTTGTTATTATGATATGTTTTTCAATTTAAAAAATAATAAAGTATTTTTAAAACCACAAAATAAGTCAGAATTAGCAATAAATAAAGAGTTGAACAAGCTTACAAAGGGCAAATATTGGTTTTATATGCCTTATGATTACAATCCAAACCAAAAAGAAATAAAAACGATGTTTATGTGGGCAAAAACTCACGCTAAAACTGAAATAAAACTTCAAGCAACACAAAGCACCTTAATTAGAGTCATTCTTAACTAAGGTGAATATAAAATCTTTAAAAGCCTACGTTATTCGTCGTCTTCGTCGATATAATGGTTTTCTAGCAACTCTTTACGCTTGCCTTTAGTTTTGGCATAAAATTCTTTTTCATCAAATTTTTCGTCTTCGTCGTTGTCATCATCACTCAACCGAGTTGGTCGTTTTTTAGTGTTAATAACGCCCGCGACGTTAATCATTGCCAGAGAGTTTAGGGTTGCACGGAGTTGAGCGCTTCGGTCGGTAAATTGCATTTTTGACTCTTTAAGAGCTTCTTCCTCTTGTTTATCTCTGCGAGAATATTCGTTACCTTGACCCATTTTGTCATCAGAGAGGTTTGCTGCCGTACCAGAAATATCACCGCTCTTGAAGTTAAATGAGCCACCGATTCCGTAAAATCCTGCTGACCTATTATCTACCATTTTGGTTTAACCTTATATTCCTTATTTATTCATGTTTTTAGTACCTAGAACCCGTAAATACATGGTTTCTAAGTGACAAGCATGCTGCTTGCAATTATACAAAGCCTCTAATAATTTTTTTTGCTACCATGACTTTTTAAGTATTTACATTTTGTTACAATTGTAATTTTAAATAAAACACTAATTTGCTACGTCACCCTGAATTTATTTCAGGGTCGCATGGTTCTTCCTGAAAAACATTGCGATTCTGCCACACAGGGGACAGACTCACTAGGCTCCTTTCGCCTGTTCACTTTGTCAAACAAGTTCAGAATGACATTATACAATCTCTGTGCATTAATGTATCTTTGCGTTTAATCTTCTAGAACCACATCTCCTTGACGGAAGATTTTTATGCTGTCAGGAAAAATTCCAGCAACAGTTGAAGCGCGCCCTTGAGCTTTTTCTCCGTAATCCTCTACAACTAAATCTACTTTATCACCAATGTATTTAACAGCTTCTTCATAAGTTAAGGCAGGTGGCTCGTTTGAAAGATTTGCGCTTGTTGTCGCAAGAACATTTCCTTTTATGCAAGAACAAATTTCTGCAAAAACTTTGTTGTCAGGAACTCTTATGCCAACTGTGTTTAATCCACTCGTAATGTAGTCTGGTGTAAGTTCTGATTTTTCTACAACAAGAGTTAATGCTCCTGCAAAATATTTTTTTACTAAGTTTTCAGCTTTTTCTGTTAAAGGCTTTACGTATTTGCGTAGTGGCTCAATATCGTTAGACATCAAAATCAATGGTTTTTTTACATCACGGTGTTTGATTTCATAAATTTTTTCAACAGCTTTTTTAGATGTTGGTAAACAGCCTAATCCCCATACGGTATCTGTTACAAATGCGATAACACCGTCGTTTTCAAGAATATTTTTAATTTTTTGAGTGTCCATTATTTCTTAAATCTTTCCATTACTCTTTTTGTTAGTTCACTTGCGTATTCCATTTTGAATAGCAAGTTCAAAGCAGTGTATAGAACTAAACATAAAGTTCCAACTACTGCAATTTTTGTAAATTCGTAAGTGTATTTTGGTAATTGTTTTGATAAATCTAACAAACTTACTTCCATAAAGCTAGAAACGATATAGCAAATTATGAATGTAATTATGGCTGCTAACATCATCTTAAGGAAGTTTATAAACAAATCTTTGTAATTAAGTTTGATTTTTCTGCTGATTAAAATACCCAACATTACTGCATTGAATAATGTTACAAGAGAAGTTGAAAGTGTGATACCGCCAATGCCCAATGCTAATTTTTTTACCAATAAGTAGTTTAAAAATACTTTCAAAACGATTGATGAAAATGCTATTGCAAAAGGTGTTGCAGAATCATTAAATGAGTAATAAACCCTTGTAATTGAATCTCTGAAAACATAAGGTAGAATTGAGAAAGACAAGAACCAAAGAGCTTGAGTCACCATAAATGTTGCATTATCGTTGAATGCACCACGTTCAAATACAATTCTTACACCGTCCATACCTAATAGTAAAATTCCGATGATAATTGGGAATGCTGCAAATAAAAGTACCCCAACGCCTTTATTGAAGTAGGTTCTAATTCCGTCAAAATCTTTTTCTCCTGCTAGTTTTGAAAACAGAGGGAATAGTGGTACTAAAAATGCTGTAACTAAAATTCCAACTGGAAATTGGAAAACTCTGTTTGCAAATCCGATTGCTGTCCAAGCGCCTTCTTCTAAACAAGATGCAAAGAACATATCAATATAAATATGAACTTGTCCGATTGTAGAGCTTAAAATTGCAGGGAATAAAAGTTCTAAAATGCTGTTAAAATTGGCATTGTTTACAAAATCAAAATTTGGTCTGATTTTATAACCTAATTGTCTTACTCTTGGCATTTGCAATAATAATTGGCATAAAGCGCCGACTATTGTTGCACTTGCAAGAACAACACCTGTCTTATCTCCACCTGTAACCATTAATGCGCCGATAATGACAACGCTTACAATGATTGGCGATAGGCTTGGAAGGATAAATTCCTTATAGCTAATCAAAATGCCGTAATAAATACCGATTAAACCGCCAATAATCAATGATGGACACATAATTCTTAAATGTGTACTTGCTAAATCTACAAGTTGAGCATTGCCATCAGAAATAATTAATGACATTATTTGGTGAGAAAACACAAAGAA
>ERZ808275.279-NODE-279-length-24119-cov-3.253075_pt1 | contig 24119 bp, 19 predicted proteins | sample MGYA00520894_ERZ808275 | MGnify/ENA primary metagenome ERZ808275 (study PRJEB31516, sample SAMN03275598) | gut metagenome | biome: mammalia-associated habitat; material: feces | host: Papio cynocephalus | place: Kenya | collected 2012-08-03 ...
AAGCTAAAACATAAACAATTGGAATACCCATCATTGCGTAAACTGGCATCATAGCACCTGAAGTACAAGCCATTGAACCAGCCATTGAAGCAAGTAATTCTGAACGAGTTAATTTTGCCAAGTAAGGTTTAATCATAATTTGTGCTGTAACTTGACCTACAAATGCACTTGCTACGTTTGATAAAGCTTCTGCACCACTAACCTTCATTAGTTTGTTCATCGCTTTACCTAAAACAGTAACAACTCTTTGCATGATTCCGTAGTAGTAAAGGATGTTTACTATCATCATCATAAATACTGTTGCACTGATTAATTGGAATGCAAATGGGATTGAACAACCAAACACTGTTCCCATTTGTTTATCATCTAGTAATGGACCATAAACGAATTTACCACCAACATTAGCAAACTCTAAAAGTTTAACGATTACTTCACCTAACCATAAAAATATCTTTTGACCAACAGGCACCTTAAAAATAAAAATACCAAAAATGATTTGTAGAGCTAAACCCACACCTACTGTTTTGTAGTTGATAGCCTTTCTGTTATTAGACAATGCAAATGCAATTGCTAACAAAATGACCATACCAATGATGCCAATAAAACGTTCCATTACTTCTCCTTATAAAATAATAACTATATATCAATTGTACTAAAAAGGTAGTTAAAAAGTTTATTTTGTAAAAGGAATGTTTACAAATGGATTTATTTTTTAAAATAAATATAATAATTAGTATGGTTAGATGTAAACAACTTTTAGCAAGTGTTATATTAAGTTCATATTTTTTAAGCAGTGGATTAGCATTAGCTGATACATTCCAAGGTCATGCAGAAATGTTTGACCAAAAGACCTTAGACCAATCAGAACTTTTTACTGGAAAAGTTGACATCATAGATCAAAAAGATGTAATCAAAATGACCGTTTCGCAAGTTATTGACGGCAACATTTCAATTGAAGGCGACGAGTTTTTCGCAGAAGTTGTAAGTGACGTTTCAGGCGATAGTGGTGTAATGCTTCCTAAAGGAACGATTGCCCACGGTATAATTAAGGAACAATCTGGAGCAAAACGACTTGGACGTAACGGCTACATAAGCCTTGATTTTGACTACCTCGTAACCCCAGATGGCAGAGAAATTCCAATCGAAGGTAAAATGTCTACAAGAATGCACCCTGTTGTTGAAGCTGGTAAAATTGTAGCGCAAGACGTTGGTTACACAGCGGCTGGCGGTGTTGTTGGCGGATTTCTTGCTCTTAATTTGTTTGGTATAGAAGCTGCTATAGCATCACAAGGTTACACAGTTTTAGGTGGTGCAGCCGTTGGTGGTACCGTTGGCTTAGGCATGGCTTTGTGGCGCAAAGGTAAAGATGTTTTGATTGCTCCAGGGGACGAAATCAGGGTAAAAATAAACGGTAAACTAGAGCTTCCTGTTTACAAAGATACCGCATTAAAACAACACGAAATATTTTACCCAGGTTTGAAAGTGAAAATTACTAACATTGTTCACGAAAAAGACCCATTTGGAGAAGCGAATACAATCACATTAACAATCTCAATATCAAATCTAACAGACAAAACACTTTCTGGTATGGATTTGGCTTTGGTTAATGATTATAACAATGTTTTTCACCCATCAATTTTTGGTGATACAAACTTGATGTTCAAGCAAATTAAACCAGGGGACAGAGTCGCAGGCAGAATTTCGTTCACGGTTGATAATATCAACCGAAGTTTTTGGTTAACATGTTATGATATTCGCTCTAAAAAGACATTAATGAAAATGTCAGTTGATAACGCATACAAAAATGTGCCAGAAAAGGTTAAAAAGAAAAACGATAAACTAAAGCAAAAGCCAAACTACTACAAAGAACGCGACCCATTTGAAGTGTAGTCATATCAAATATCCTGCCATTTCGTGGTTTAAGTTTAGTAGATTTATGTGTAATTTGTTAGCTTATAAGATGCTGAAACAAGTTCAGCATGACATAAGGGTTGTGTTTCTTTCAACGTCACCCTAATTTTATTTCAAGGTTGCATGGTTTACTTGGGAAAAGTATCTATTTAATCCATTTTGCTTTTAGTTGGTTCAATGTACCATTTGATTTTGAATTAGAGATAAAACCATCAAGTAATTCAAGAACTCGTGTACTTTCAGTACCTTTTCTTAATGCAATACCATAAGGTTCTTGTGTATATTTTTGACTAATAGAAGTCAAGGAAGAATCTTTTAACTTATATCCCATTAAAACTGTGTCATCCATTGCAACTCCGTCGACAAGCCCTTGATTTAAAGCATCTACAGCTTCATCATAAGTTTTAAAGCCAGTAATTAAAGCGGCAGGAGCAACAGTTCTGACACCTTCATTTGCGGTTGTTCCAAAAACAACACCAATCTTTTTGGCTTTGAAATCATACAATGATTTAATTTTACTTGATTTTTTAACCAAAACTGTTTGACCTGCGATATAATAAGGTTCTGTAAAATCAACCATTGCCAAACGTGATGTATTTATTGTCATTGTAGCAATAATCATATCAGCTTGACCTGAATTTAGCATTGAAATTCTGTTTGCAGGTGTTACAGAAACAAATTCAACGGCATTTTCATCACCCAATAATCTTGAAGCAATTTTCTTTGCTAAGTCAATCTCAAGACCAGTATAATTACCGTCTTTATCCTTCACGCTGAATGGAGGAATGTTATCTTTTACACCTACAACAATTTTTCCACGTTGTTGAATTACATCATACAAGTCCATTGGTTGTTGTTTTTTACCACATGCAACCGCAAAAACAGATATTAAAATTATTATTAATAAGTTAGCTAAAATCTTTTTCATAATAATTTTAATAAAGCATAAATAATTTCATTTGTAAATCATTTTTGCTATATAATGTAAATACTCAAAATCACACATAGACACTAGGATTAATTATGAAAAAGAAAATTAGTATTATTGGTTCAACAGGTTCTATCGGAACTCAATCTTTGGAAGTTATTGAAAAACTACAAGACAAATTTGAGATTATTGCGCTTGCTGGAGGTTCTAATGTTGAACTTTTGAACAAGCAAATAGAAAAATTCAGACCTAAATATGTTTGTTTAGGCAAGGAAAATAGCGAACTTAACACCCAAGGTGCAAAAGCACTTTATGGTGATGAAGGTTTACAAGAAATCTGCTCGAACAAAGAAAACGATATTATTTTAGTTGCAGTATCAGGCAAAATTGGACTTAAACCAACACTTTCGGCTATTGCAAATGGCATTGACATCGCTCTTGCAAACAAAGAAACACTAGTTATGGCTGGCGATATCGTTATGAAAAAAGCAAAAGAAGCGGGAGTTAAAATTTTGCCAGTAGATAGCGAACACTCTGCAATTTTCCAATGTATCCACGGAGAGTTAGAAAAGGTTGATAATTTAATCATCACAGCCTCTGGTGGTCCATTCTTACATAAATCTATTGATGAAATTAAGCATGCAACTGTCGAACAAGCCCTTGCACACCCTCGTTGGAACATGGGCAAAAAAATTACCGTTGACAGTGCAACACTTATGAATAAAGGGTTAGAAATTATTGAAGCTCACCACTTATTCGGCATGGATTACAACCACATAAAAGTTGTGGTTCACCCACAAAGTTATGTTCACTCGGCAGTTGAATGGAAAGACGGTAGCATTATGGCTCAAATTGGCGTTCCAAGCATGCATATTCCAATTCAATACGCAATTTGCTATCCTGATAGACCAGAAGGTATCAAATCACGTAGTTTCAGTTTTGCTGATGCAGTTAAATTCGATTTTCTAAAACCTGATTTTGAAAAGTTCCCTTGTATGGCGTTGGCTTATGAAGCTGGCAGAACAGGAGGAAGTGCAACAACTTGTATGAATGCAGCAAATGAAGAAGCTGTTTACGCATTCTTAAACGGTAAAATTACACTTTACGACATCTACACAACTGTTGAAAAAATTTACCGCCAACACAAGGTCGTTAAAAATCCAGACATAGACGAAATCTTTGCCATTGACAAGGAAATTAGAGAAAAAACTAAAGAATTATTCAAATAATAAAATATATTTTATATATAGCGCGCCATTCGTCAAGACGAATGGCGCGCTTTTATTAATTCAGAAATAATATTATTAACTTTTGTAACATAAATTGAACTAAACTCTAAAGATTTCTTGTTGACATGTCGATGTATAAAATGTGAGAGATATGTGAAAAACCAAAAGGAGTATTGATATGAGACAAACTAATTATACAAGATTTAAAAATGCATTAGAAGAACAAAAAACAATTAATTTCGTTAACTTGAAAAAAGATATCGAAACAATTAAATGCTTTATTGAAAAGACATTAGATATGGCATTAGAATCAACACAAACTACTGTTGAACGTGACTATAATGTTTCTTCACTTTAAAAATTAGCTATTAGATTAGGGGTAATCTACCTTAAAAAGTTTAAGGTACACGAAAAACGCCGAGTTTCAACTGAAACTCGGCGTTTTTCTTTATTTTATATTTTGTTATTAAGCTAAACCATTTGCTGCTGCCATAAAGTCTTTGTTATAGTAATCTAAAGCACTGTTGCTTGTGAAACTTGGAGTTGCTGTAGCTGTTGTTGTAAATGGGTTTGATGTGCCATATACGCTTTGAGCTGTTTGTGATTGAAGACCTTGGCTAGCTTGAGATTGCAATTGTTGAGGTCTTGCTTGAGTCATTGTTGCTGTTGAAGTACCTGAAGCAACTGAAGCTAAACTATTATATGCAATTCTTGAATCGCCATCAGTAACGCCTTCTTCATTTAATCTTTGAGAAGCTGCACCTACAACTTGGTTTAATACAGTGCCATTAGTTTGTGCTGCTTGAGCTAATTGTTGAGCTTGTCTTTCTTGAGCTAAAACCAATTCATCTTTACCAACAACGGCTTCAGCACCTTTTTTAGCTAATTTGCTACCTAAAGTACCACCGATTAATGAACAGATTGTACCAATAGCTGCGCCTGCAACTGCACCGATTGCTGTACCAGCACCAGGGATAATTGAACCGATTGCTGCACCGATTTTAGTACCTAAAGCTGCACCTGCAACCCAACCACCAACTGAAGCTACTGTTTTAACTGCAGATTTACCAACTTGTTTCATACCAGCTTTAACGCCTAATTGTTTAAATGTTGGAACAACGTTTGTGATTGTTTCAGTAGCACCTTCAAGAACTAACATTGCAGGACCACCTTGTGATTTAAATGTGTTCCAGCATGCGCTTCCAACTTTGCTACCTGCTGCTGCTGTATTAATTGCTGCTGAAGCTTTATTAAAACCTAAGAAATTTTTAGTTTTACCCCACCAGCCAGTTGCAGTTGTTGCTGCTTCTGTTGCTGCTGCTGCATTTGCTTTGCATAATAATTGGTTTGCTGTTGTATAAGCATGAGCAGAACCTGTTTGACCTAATGTTTCAGCAGCAATTTTTGCTTGGTTATATAAACCTTGAGTTGATTGTGACATTGTTGCTAATTTTTCTGCTGATGGCATTGCTGCTAACAAATCTGCAGATGAAGTTGCATGTGTAACAGCGCTAATACCTTTTGTAAATGTATCTTGAGTTCTATATAAGTTTGATAATTGTCTTGCTGCTTCTGCTTGAGATTTTAAAGTAGCTGCATAATTACCTTTATTATTTCTTAACCATTGAGCACCTTGAACAACCAAGTTACCAGCGCAACCTGCCATTAAGTCAGAACCGTTAATTGTTGGTTGGTGTGAAATTGCAACACCTGTAGCATATTTTGCTAGGTTTTCTATATCTCGTGGTGAATAGTAAGTATTTCCTGTAAAGTTTACATTCACGTTGTTAGTCATTTTAATTAATCCTCTTTAAAACTCTCGTACTTATATAAAGTATTTTTTTCAAAAAAAATTGCCTTTTAGAAAAGAGGATTGTTAACTTTTGTTAACAATCCTCTCTTAGACTTATTGTGAAATTATTTATTTAGAACTTTTTTCAATACATTTTTTAATTTGAGAAACCATTACATTTTCAAAACGTTCGCATTCTTCCTGAGTTTTAGCTTCAAAGCGAAGTGTAAAAACAGGTTCTGTGTTACTTTGGCGAATTAAAGCGAAACCACCGTCAAACACAACTCTCATACCATCTAGCGTAATAATGTCTTTAATTTCAGAGCCGAACATATCTTTGTTTTCATTAACATATTCTTTTAACATTTCTAATGCTGGCTTTTTCAATTCGTTCGGACATTCAAGACGAACTTCTTGGGATGTGAAAACTTTATCAAATGGAGTTAATAAGTCTTCTATTTTGAAACTTGGATTTTGTTGTTTATGTTTTGCAATAATTTCAATAATTCTGCAACCAGCATAAACTGCATCATCAAATCCATAATATTTGTCTTTAAAGAATGTATGACCGCTCATTTCACCGCCCAATAAAGCGTTTGTTTCTTTCATTTTAGCTTTAATGTAGCCATGACCAGTCTTACACATAATTGCGTTACCGCCTTCTTTGTTGATTGTATCAAATAGAACTTGTGAACATTTAACTTCTGATACGACAACTGGTTTAACGCCTGTACCTTCATATCTTTCGATTAAATCAAGCGCATATATTAATAATAATTTATCACCAGTCAGAGAACGACCTTGCGAGTCAATTACACCGATTCTATCGCTATCGCCGTCAAAAGCAATACCTAAATCAGCACCATTTTCAACAACTGCACGTTTAATATCTTTCAATGTCTTTTCATCACTTGGATTTGGGTGGTGATTTGGAAAATTGCCGTCTGGATTTGAATATAATTCAACTACATTACATCCGATTGAACGATAAAGAGCAGGTGCAACAATACCACCAGTACCGTTTGCACTATCAACTACAACTTTAATACCTTCACCAATTCTTCCGAAGTTTAATTTCATAACTTCTATATAATCTGGAATTACATCATATTGCTTTTCTTGACCAAATGTGTGAGATAACAATGATTCTTTAGAGATTGTTGCAACTAATTTCAATAATTCTTGAATTGGTTTTTCATCTAGCAATTGACCGTTGAATGTCATTTTTAGGCCGTTGTATTGGCTTGGGTTATGGCTTGCTGTAACAATTAAAGCTCCGTCAATTTCATGCCCGTCAGTAACGTTATCATTAACACCTACAACATTTGAATAGTAACCAATTGGAGTAGGAGCTAATCCTAAATCAACTACGTTTGCACCAGCAGAAGTCAATCCTTGAATAAGAGCTTTCGCTAGGGCTGGCGAGTGAGTTCTTGCATCTCTGCAAACTGTTAACCATAAATCTTTAGCTTCTTTTTCGTGAACTTGTGAAACATATCTTACATAAGCCTTACCAACAAAGAAATATAATTCTTCTGTTACATCTTGTCCGTAAATACCTCTAATATCATTCTTTCCGAATGCGTTATCCCATTTTGTTAACATTTAAATCTTTCTCCTTTTTTCTTATATAATATTACCATAAATAACAGTGTTGTCATGAGTATGAAAGATTTATTATCAAAATTAGCAAATAAACAAAGTTTTGCAGGAGTATTGTTTATACTTCCAGCTTTGCTTGGAACGATTGTATTTATCATTATTCCAATAATTTGCTCTTTTGGTTTAAGCTTTGCAAAATGGGATTTACTTAACCCAATACAGTTTGTGGGGTTAGAAAATTATAAAATAGTATTGACAGAACCCGTATTTGTAAAAATAATCATTAATACTTTTGTATACGCAATAGCAACCTCTGTATTTGGCGTAATAATACCTTTAATACTAGCTTGCATAATCAACAGCAAAATAAAAGGTGCTGACTTTTTTAAAACAGCGTACTTCTTACCGTTTGTAACTCCAATGATTGTAATTGGTATCATCTGGGAATGGATTTTTGATCCTAACATCGGTTGCCTAAATCATTTATTGCATTTACACATAAACTGGCTGTATGACACAAATTTTGCAATGCCAGCGTTAATTATCGTGTCTGTATGGAAATTAATCGGTTACAATATGATTTTATTCTTAACTGGTTTAAGTACGATAAATCAAGAACTTTTAGAGGCATCTAAAATTGATGGAGCAAACGCCTATAACACTTTCAAACACGTTACTATTCCGTTATTGTCACCAACGATATTTTTTGTAACTATAATTACAGCAATAACATCCTTCCAAGTGTTTGATTTAATTTATGTTATGACTCAAGGTGGACCTTTAGACAGTACTAACGTTCTTGTATATGCAATTTATAAAAATGCATTTGAATATTTCAATGTAGGTAAAGCTAGCGCTCTTGCTTACGTTTTATTTGCTATAATATTTGTATTAACACTTATTCAGTGGAAATTGAAAAACAAACTTGTATATTTGGAGAAGGATTAATGAAAAAATTATTTTTAGTTTTAGCAATTCTTATATTTGGAAACTTTGCTCTTGCAAGTGAAGTAATAATATTACACACAAGCGACACTCACGGCAGAATTTCACCGATTGAATATAAGGGGCGAAAAAATGTTGCAGGTATTTCTCGACGTAGCACATACATTAACCAAATGCGTGCAACAAACAAAAATGTCTTGCTTTTAGATAGTGGAGATGTTTTTCAAGGTTCTCTTTATTACAGACACGATTACGGAAAACTTAACGCAAAACTTTTAAGATATTTAAAATATGATGCAATTACACTTGGAAACCACGAATTTGACAATGGTATAAGAGTTCTTAGACGTAATGTTAAAAACTCTAAAACTCAATTTTTATCAGCAAATGTTCATTTCAATGATTATTATTTAAAAAAAGCAGTTAAACCATACATCACAAAAGAAATTGATGGCGAAAAATATTTAATAATCGGTGTCACAACCTCAGACTTAGCTAACCTGTCAGATACAAGCTATGCAAAAGTTACCAATGCAACCGAAGAAATAAAAAAAATAATTAAAACAGTTAAGTACGACCACTTAATAATTCTTTCTCACTGTGGACTTGATGAAGATAGAAAAATTGCAAAAGAAGTTCCAGAAATTGATTTAATCGTTGGCGGTCATAATCACTTTTTCTTTGAAACACCAACTTATGTTGGAAAAACTCCAATCGTTCAAGACGGCGAATTTGGGGTAAGAGTTGGCGTTTTAGATTTCGATAAAAAATTAAAACATTATGTTCACACAAACATAACACCTGATTTAAAAACAAACGCTAAAATCGACAAAATTATTGCTCAAACAGACAGACGAATTGCCCACTCAACAAAAAAGGTTATCGCAAAAACAAATGTAACCTTGATTGGTGATCAATACATAATTGAACATAATCAAACAAATTTGGGTAAATTGGTACTAATATCAATGACAAAAGCATTTCCTAACTATGATGCAGTAATGACAAATTCAGGCTCTATCAGGGTTAATAGAAACATCAAAAACCAAGTAACCTACGGCGATGTTTTAGAAATTTTACCGTTTGAAAACAAAGTTGTTTTAGTTGAACTTCAAGGAAAATATTTGAAGGAAGCGCTACAAAAAGGTCAAACAACAACTCGAAGATATTTGCAATATCACTTAAATATTGACAAAATTGATGATAATAAAATTTATAAAGTAATTACAAACGAATATATAGCAAATGGTAAAGATGGTTATGAACCCTTCTTACACGGCAAAATCGTGAAAGTTTCTAAGCATTCCCAAACAAAATTATTCTGTGATTTATTACAAAGCCTAAAAACAATTACAAACGATAATATTAAGTTTTAGCAATGTCTTTGTATTTCCATATCTTTATAATATAATTATCTTGTAATTAATAATTAACGGGTAGTTGAAGTGGAAAAAGAAAAATATCATTTTATCGCCATTGGCGGAATTGGAATGAGCGGACTTGCAAAATATTTGCTACAAGAAGGTTTTGAAGTTTCTGGCTCAGATATTAATGACAGTAAATATATTGATGAAATTAGAAATTTAGGCGCAAAAGTTTATATCGGACACGACGAAAAAAATGTTCCTGACAAATGCGTAGTTGTTGCAAGTTCTGCAATCAGAGAAAGCAACCCTGAAATACAAAAAGCAAAAAAACTTGGATTACCTATTTTACACCGTTCTGATGTACTAAAAACTCTTTCAGAACGTTCAAAATGCTTTATCGGTTACGCAGGAACTCACGGCAAAACAACAACAAGCGGTCTTTCTTCTTATGTAATGGAGAAAGCTGGTTTAGAGCCATCATACGTTGTTGGCGGTATTATTCCTGAACTTCACACCAACGCTAATTATAAAACTGACAAATATTTTATTGCAGAACTTGATGAAAGTGATGGCACAATTGTCAAATATAACCCTCAAATTTTGGTTATCAACAATTTAGAAGCAGACCATTTAGATTTCTACAAAAACGGTTTGGACTCTCTTGTTGAAACATTTGAACAACTTTTATCAAAATTTGACGGTACACAAAAAGTTTTAATAAACAATGATTCAGCAGGTAATTTAAAACTAAAAGGCTATAATTTCATTACTTTTGGCTTAAATGATGCAGATTATGTTGCGAAAAACATTGATTTAACCCCAACAGGAAGCTCTTTTGATGTTTATTACAAAGGTAAAAAATTAACATCAATGCAAATCAAATTGTTAGGCAAACACAATGTATCTAACGCTTTAGGTGTATTAGCAAGTTTACATCAAGCTGGTGTAGATTTAGAAAAAGTTGTTAAACACTTTGCTACTTTTACTGGTATGGGCAGACGTTTTCAACACGTTGGAGATGTTAACGGTGCTGTAATTTATGACGATTATGCACACCATCCAACAGAAATTAAAGCTACACTTTCTGCTTTAACAGAATTTCCCGACAAGCACGTTATTGCAGTATTTCAACCTCACAGATACACTCGCTTAAAATCTTTATGGAATGACTTTGTTGATGCGTTTGAAAATGTACCTCAAGTTGTTGTTACTGATATTTATGCTGCATCGGAAGACCCAATTGAAGGTATTTCATCTGAAAACTTTATCAAAGATTTGAAAAAACATTGCACAAATTCTGAATACATTTCAGGCTCAATGAAAGATGTTGCAGAAAAAATTTATCCACAACTTAAAAAAGATGATATTTTGGTTGGTTTAGGCGCAGGAACTATTACGGAACTTGGCAAAGAACTTTTAAAACTTGCAGGTAAATAAGAATGAACATTGAAGTTAGAGAAAATTTTGATGCAAAAAATTTAACTTCATTCAAAGTTAGCGGTCTAATTGAGCGCGCTTATTTTCCTAAAAATGTTAATGAATTAATAGAAGTATTAAAAACGGTTAAAAAACCTATTGTTCTTGGCAATTGTTCAAATGTTTTGCTTTCATCTTGTGGCATTAGTGGTGACGTTATTTTTACTCAAAAATGTAACGCAATAAATATTGACGATAAAAAAGTTTACGCAGAATGTGGTTTAAAAGGTCCAATGGCCTCAAACGAGGTCTTAAAACACTCTCTTAGCGGTTTTGAATTTATGATTGGCTTTCCTGGGTCAATTGGTGGCGAAGTTTATATGAACGCATCAGCTAAAGAACAAGCCATAAGCGACCATTTGTCCAGTGTTCAAGTATTTGATTTAGATAAAAAAGAAGTTTTAACACTTACAAAAGAAAAACTTGAATTTGGTTACAGAAACTCTATTTGCCAAAGAAAAAATTACATTGTTTTATCGGCAGAATTTGAGTTAGAAAAGAAATCTCAAGATGAAATTAAAGAAAGAATGGATTTTAACTTAACATTCAGAAAAAATCATCAACCTTCTTTAACTTTACCTAATTGTGGAAGTGTGTTTAAAAATCCAGAAAACAATTCTGCAGGAAGACTCTTAGATAGCATTGGAGCAAAAGAGTTAACCGTTGGTGGTGCAAAAGTTTGGGAAAACCATGCAAACTTTATTATCAATTATAACAGCGCAACATCTGAGGATATTCTAAATTTGATGTTGTTGATGTACAATAAAGTTAATGAAAAATATGATATAAAACTAAATCCCGAAGTAGTTTATTTGGGTAATAATTCGGAAATCGAGGAAAAAATATGGAAAACATTAAAGCAAAAATAGATAAAAACGCTCGCATTGGTGTACTTTGTGGCGGTATGTCTTCAGAAAAAGATGTTTCACTGCGCTCAGGCAAGAACTGTTTTGAAGCATTAAAAAGATTAGGCTACAACAACGCAGAATTAGTAGTTGTGGACGAAAATATTTCAGAAACACTTAAAGAAAAGAAAATTGAATACGCATACATAGCTCTTCACGGCAAATACGGCGAAGACGGCTGTATTCAAGGCTTATTAGAAATTTTAAAAATACCTTACACTGGTTGTGGTGTAATGGCATCTTCAATTTGTATGAATAAAGAATACACTAAACGTATCCTTTCAACTTGCCCTGAAATTCCATTAGTAAAATCAGCATTCGTACAAAAAGGCGATAACTTACAAGAAAAAGTTTACGGCTTGAAGTACCCTCTAATTACAAAGCCTGTTTGTGAAGGTTCAAGTTTTGGAATGACAAAGGTTAACAAACCAGAAGAACTTGAAAAAGCATACGAAGAAGCTATAAAATTCAACAGCGATGTTTTAATCGAAGAATTTATTGATGGTTTTTTTGTAACTGTTGGCGTTTTAGAAAACGAAGGTAAAACTTTTGCTACCGAAATTCTTGAAATCCGTCCAAAAACTGAATGGTACGACTTTGAAGCTAAGTATACACAAGGTATGTCAGAATTTATTTTACCAGCAAACTTAGACGAAAAAACAACAAATATGATTAAAGATGTTGCTGTACAAGCACATTTGACAGCGGGTTGCAGTGGTGTTTCAAGAGTTGATTTCATGATTATGGACAACAAACCTTATTTCTTAGAAATTAACACAAGCCCAGGAATGACAGATGTAAGCGACTTGCCAGCTCAAGCAAAAGCTATGGGCATTGATTATGACAACTTAGTATTACTTATTTTAAACAGCGCAGGATTAAATAAATAATGGCTAACGAAGAAAACGAGTTAGATGATGAACTTAATATCGAGCATATAAAAACTCGCATAAGACGTAATAAACAGGAACGACATGTCCGTAAAACAAACATGTGGATGCGCCGTTTAAGAATGCTTTTGCGTTTTTTGTTCATCTTAGCCCTAATGTTTCTTTGTTATAAATTAATTAGAATGCACCAATGGTACATGTCACCAAAAGCTTTTGATTCTGCTGATAGTCCGTATTTGGAAATTACAAATAACAAAATTGTTCCCAAATATTATATTATTGCGGCTCTTAGAAAATCTGAAGTTCCCAAAGTTCCAATTTATATGTATAGAACTGACGAGATAGAAGAAAATTTAAAATCTCTACCTCCGGTTGAAAACGTATACATTCGTAGATTTTGGTTCCCTGCAAGATTACAAATTATCATTCAAGAAGATACACCTCTAATCACAATTGCTCCAGATGAAAAAGTTGAACCAATTGCGTTCTTCACTAAAACGGGAAAACTTATTGGACGTGATTATCTTCCTTTAGATAAATCCTTCAAAACAATCAAAGTTCTGACTTATGGAACAAAAGGTGATGACTACAGACATTGGGATATAGCAAAAATTGAACTAATTGAAAAGTTGGCAAAAACTGTAAAATTAGGAACAAAAGTGCCATTAGAATATATTGATTTAAGAACTCCAAACGATGTTTATATTCAATTGAAAGATATAAGAATACGTCTTGGAGAACTTGATGATACTGCACCTGACAGGGCTAAACGTTTACCTTCAATTATGCCACAGGTGCAAACTTTAGACAAAAAAATCAAATACATTGATTTACGTTGGAAAGATACTAACTACATTAAGCTAGACGAATAGTAAGGACGGTGGGAAATTATGGACATTAAACTAGCACAAATCAGATACAGAAATGCAAATTTTGAATTTAACTACGAAAATATTACAAAAAACTTTGACTCAAACGCGGATTTAATGATTTATCCTGAATTTGAAGCAAATACATTGATGAATTTTGATAGCAATTACCAAAAACAAAAAGGAGAATTATTCAATAAACTTTGCAATAATTTTTCTAAAAATACTGTTTTAATTGGCAAAACATTAATCAAAGACGGTAAAAAATATGATTTAACCGACGGTTTTTTCGATTGTTGCGGTAAAAAAGTTTATGTATCAAATGAATACAAAGACAACATAAAATGTGATTTATACGTTTTGGTTAAAAACAGCTATTATGCAATGAAATCGCACAAAGAATTTATTGAAAACACTGTGACAACAACAGATTTCATCTACGCAAATTCAATTATGCTAAACGATGAAGAAGTTTATGCTGGTCAAAGTTTTGCAAAAAATTCTAAAAACGAATTAGTTTTAGACTTACCTCTTTTAGAAGAAGCTGTTGCAGATGTTAATTTTTCAAAAAAAGTTGAATATAAAGAACTTGTGCAAGAAGAAGAAATTTATAACGTTACAACTTACGCTTTAAAAGAATACTGCGACATTTGCGGATTCAAACAAGTTGTTTTAGGGCTTTCTGGCGGTATTGATTCAGCACTTGTTGCAACTCTTGCAACAAAAGCTTTAGGTGCCGAAAACGTTAAAACTATAATGTTACCTAGCAAATATTCCTCATCAGGAAGCATTACAGATGCAGAAAAATTAGCAAAAACTTTAGGTATTGATAACGGCACAGTTCCTATCAAATCATTGTTCGACAATTTTATGGAAAACGTTGCAAAAGAAAATAAAATGGATTTAGCAGAAGAAAACCTACAATCACGTCTTAGAGGCGTAATTTTAATGTTCTTCTCTAACCGTGAAAACAGATTACTTTTATCTACAGGCAACAAGTCTGAAGTAGCTTGCGGTTATGGTACATTATACGGCGATATGTGTGGTGGCTTTAACCCAATTGCGGATTTAACAAAAACCAATGTTTACAAATTATCAAACTGGATTAACAGAAACGGTGAAATTATCCCACAAGAAATTATTGATAAAGCACCATCTGCAGAACTTCGTCCAAACCAAAAAGACCAAGATTCTTTACCAGAATACGCAATTCTTGACGGAATTATTGAAGATTATATTGAAAACCAAATGTCTTATGAAGACTTAACTTCAAAATACGATAAACAAACTGTGGATAAGACTTTAAAATTAATTTATAGAGCTCAATTTAAACGTAATCAAGGTTGTATGGGTGTTCGTTTAACAGAAAATGCTTTCTGCGCAAACGTCAAATTACCTGTTCTACAAAAATGCTACTAAATATTTTGTAAAATATAATATGAATTATTTGTATTTTTGTCACTAAAGTATTACAATTATCACAAATAAGAAAGACAAAAAGGGATATCTCAAATATGAAAATACACATGCAAGTACTAATTGCAGTCGGACTAGGGCTTAAACGAAATTGGCATATATTCTTCGGGATTATTGCTGGTATAATCGTAGGTTTCTTGCTTCACGGTCACGAACATACAACCATTTTTAACATTTTAAATTTTATCGGACAAGCATTTATTCGCTTAATTCAAATGGTTGTAATTCCACTTGTGGTATCTGCCGTAATTATTGGTATTGCTAGTATTGGAGATAACAAACAGCTTGGCAAATTCGGCAAAAAAATGGTTATTTATTATGGTATAATCACGGTTTGTGCCGTTTTAATAGGTTTAACTCTTGCTCTGACTGTAAAACCAGGATTAGGCGCAACTCAATACATTGATACAGAGGCAGCCGTTGAAATTCAACAACAAGTTGCGGCAACAATTGATAATCAAAAGAGTAATATTTTAAATATTCTACTTGATTTTATGCCACGTAATCCAATTTCATCACTTGCAACAGGCGATATGGTTCCAATTTTAATCTTTGTATTAATATTTGCTATTGCACTTTCTAAAATTGGTGAAGTTAGCCGACCTGTTACATCCTTCTTTGAATCTGTCTTTGCAGCAACAATGAAGGTCACAGACTGGATTATGTATCTTGCAGCCCCTGGGATTTTTGCACTAACTGCAACCTCAATTTCTGCATTTGGTGTTGATGTATTCTCAAGCATTTCAAAATATTTATTTGTAATCTTTGCAGGGCTAGCAATTCAACTATTTGTAGTTTACCCTGTATTTTTACATATCGTTTCAAAAGTTCCAGTATTAAAACTTTATGCAGCAATGACAGAAGCAATGATGATTGCATTTGGGACAGCAAGTTCATCTGCAACATTACCTTTAACAATTGCTTGTTGCGAAAAACGAGGAATTTCTCATAAAATTTCAAGTTTCGTTTTACCTTTAGGTGCAACTCTTAACATGGACGGTACGGCTTTAGCTCAAACTGTTGCTGTAATCTTCTTAGCGCAAGCTTATGGTGTAACCTTAACTCCATTCTTGTTAATTCAAATTTGTATTTTAACAATCGTTGCATCAAGTACATGCGCTGGTATACCTGGAACAGGTTTGATTACAATCGTTTTAGTTCTTAACGGAATGGGCTTAACTCCAGAACAATTAATCGCTGGTTTTGCACTATTATTCACAATCGACAGATTTACAGAAATGGCTAGAACAATGGTTAACGTAACTTCTGATGCGGTTGTTGCCGCTGCTATTGCTGACAACGAAAATGAAATTAATTATGACCTGTTAAACAATCCAGGTGCTTATAATGAAATCATCTAATCGAGAACTAGGTAACTATGGCGAAAACTTGGCGTGCCAATTTTTAGAGAAGAATGGTTATAAAATTATTGAGCGAAACAAAAGTTTTTCTCGATTTTGCGAAATAGATATTATCGCGCAAATTAAAAATACGCTTGTATTTGTTGAGGTTAAAACTCGAAAAACAAACTCTTTTGGTTCGCCCCTTGAGGCTATTACAAAAACAAAATATACCCACATAAGACAAGGTGCTTTGACCTATTTAAGCGAGAGTAAAAACAAGTTTTCAAACTTCCGCATTGATGCAATTGGCATAACACTTGAGCCAAAACTTGAAATTAAACATCTACAAAATATATGAATTTTGGATAATCGCTAAGAGAGAAGATACCGCAACTGTATGACGAAAGATTATATGTCATCCTATATAAGTGAAACGCATTGCGTGCTCTTGTTTCATTTGAAATATTAAAAATGTTACAATAACACTAAATTCTGAAATTTAAACTATAAAAAAACATTTATATAAGTACGGATGTTAATTAATAAGAGTGGTACATAGTAGATGGATATACAACATTTATTAAATATTAATTTTACTGGCAAGGTTGAAGATAAGAAAGGCACTGATAGAAAGCCTTACTTAGCACCTCAAAAGCCTGATACATTCGAACGCACAAGTGTTAACAAAAAAGAGCCAAAGAAAAATAATATTTTAAATAAAATTTCAAATTTGTATAGCGAATCATCTCCTGCAAAATTAGATGTATTCGGCGAAAACTTAGTAAAAGATGAAAAACTTGATGAGAAAAAACTTCAAGGTTTAATTAATGATATGTCAACAAGCGACACTCTTTATTTTACGTTAGAAAGAGCAAAATATGATGACAAAAACCATTATCTTCTTAGAGGGATAATCAATGAAGACGATGAAGCCGACGAAAACATTAAACTTTTAGATAAAGATTTGAATGTTTTAGAACAAGAATCAATAAGAGTAAATGTTGACGATGACGGATATCCTATTTCTAAGAAAATTTTAACACAAGATTTTAGAACAAATACTTTCAGCGAAACAAAATTTGAGTATACTCCAGAGGGTTATCCAATAATGAGTAGTGCTGTAAAAATCAAACGTGATGCTCAAAACAGATTGATAAGAAAAGAAACTTATGAAAAATCTGACGTTGAGGGTATGTTCAATGTTAAATATGAATTTCCAAACGGCAAAACAAAACAACTTTCAAAAGCATATATTAATAAAAATGGACATACAATCGTTGAAAAAGATATGCGTTCTTCTGATATGACAAGAACTCAATATCGTTACGAAGATGACCCTAAAGGTAACCGTATTGTAGATTACAAAATTACAACTGCTGACGGTAAGGTTTTGATGAATCAATCTCAATCCTTTGAGGTGCTTGGAGAAAACAAATTCCGTTCATCAAGAAATAATAAAACATATATAATTGAATTTGACAAAAAAAATAACTCAATTGATATTAAAGATGAAAAGAAAAAAGAAACATCTAAAATTGAATTAACAGACTATATTGACGGAAATGAAGAAAAAATTATCAATGTCTTAAAAAAATTTCCTGGGGACGAACTTATTAATCTAGGGAACAAAGTTTCTTGTATCAACGAAATAGAAAATAAATTAGAGGGACTTTGTGTAACTCACATGTTTGACTCTGACAACGGAATTTGGACAACAGGATTTTTAACAGTTTCAGACGACCCCTTCATATTCCTACACGAATTGGGGCATGCTACTGACTCTTGCGATAAAAACGTAAAACTTGTAAGAAATGAAGATGGAAAGCTTGAAAAAAAAGTCATTGGTATGATTAGCGATGACGAAAATTTCAAGAAAATATATTCTGAAGAAAGTAAGAATTTCTTAAAGGAATTTCCAACAAATGAACGTGAACACATTGACTACTTTTTAAATAACAACATTGACGGAGCAAAAAATCAAGGCAAAAAGGAAACAGTTGCAGAAACTAATGCATTATTGAATACCTACCAAACAACAGACATATTAGGTATCCGAACTCAATATTTGCAACAACATTTCCCAAAGACAATCGCATACTTGAGTGAAAAATTAGTGCCAACAAAATAAATATAAGATTTAAGAAACAAGTTCAAAATGACATTGTAGTTTGCATTTAATCTTAAAGTCACCCTGAATTTATTTCAGGGTCGCATTGTTTTGCTGAAATGACATTGCGATTCTGAAACAAGTTCAGAATGACACTATTTAACAAAATGCGAATAATTTTCTTCGTAGAATTTATCAAATTCATCACTCAAAATTGCTTTTCTACAAGCTTTTGCAAAATCAATTAGGAATTTGATATTGTGAATAGACATCAAGGCTGCTGCTGTTGCTTCTTGGCATCTAAACAAGTGTCTAATATATGCTCTTGAATGATTTTTGCAAGCATAACAATCACACGCAGAATCCAGTGGTGCTGGGTCTGCTTGGAATTGCAAGTTTTTGATACATCTTTTACCATCATGAGTGAAGAATGAACCATGTCTTGCGTTTCTTGTTGGTAAAACACAATCAAACATATCAATTCCGCGTTTTATACCGTCCAACAAATCTTCAGGAGTTCCAACTCCCATTAAATATCTTGGTTTATGCGCTGGTAACAATGGAGCAGTAAACTCGGTAAAGTGGTTCATCGTTTCTTTATCTTCGCCAACCGACAAACCGCCAATTGCGTAACCAACAGCATCATAAGAAGAGATTACGCTTGCACTTTCACGTCTTAAATCGTCAAAGAAAGCACCTTGAACAATTGGGAATAGTGCTTGACGAGGGTTAGTTTTAGCCTTAAAGCACCTTTCTAACCAACGGTGAGTTTGCTCCATAGCCTTTTTCGCTTCTTGATATGTACAAGGGAATGGTGAGCAAACATCAAACGCCATCATAATATCAGCGCCAATATCTTCTTGAATTTCCATTGAAATTTCTGGAGAAATAAAGTGTTCTTTACCGTCTTTAGGGTCGCGGAATTTAACACCGTCTTCTGTAATCTTTCTTAAATCAGCAAGAGAGAAAACTTGAAATCCACCAGAATCAGTCAAAACAGGTTTGTGCCAATTCATCCAACCATGAATACCGCCAAACTGTTTTATTAATTTTGTACCTGCACGCAAATATAAGTGGTATGAATTTGCCAAAATAATTTGCGCGCCTGTATGTTCAATATCGTGATTTGTAAGCATTTTTACAGACGAATTAGTACCAACGGGCATAAAAATTGGTGTTTCTATATCTCCATGCGGAGTGTGCAAAACCCCAGCTCTTGCGCCTGTGTTTTTATCTATATGTACTAAATCGTAACTAAAATACTTATTGCAATCCATCTAATACAACTTCCATCATAGTTTTCCAGTTAGTACAAAGTTCTTTTTCTACATCAAAGTAAATTCTCATTTCTCTTTCTGCAGAAGCAACTGAGTCTGAAGCATGAATACAATTACATTTCATCAATGGTGAGTAATCAGCTCTGATAGAACCAACATCTGCTTTATCTGGATTTGTTGCACCAACAATATGTCTAATTTCTTCAATAGCATCAATACCTTCAACAACCATTGCAACAATTGGAGCTGAAGTAATAAATTGAATTAAACCATCATAAAATGGTTTGCCAACATGCTCTGCATAGTGAGCTGCTGCTTGTTCAGGAGTAACTTCTAACATTTTCATAGCAATAATTTTGAAACCTTTTTCTTCAAAGCGTGTAACAATCTTGCCGATTAAACCTCTTTGAACCGCATCAGGTTTTAGTGCTACAAATGTTCTTTCAATATTCATTTTAATATCCTCTCAAAATTTTGATACCTTATTTATTAGAACACAAATATAACTTTTTTAAAAGCACGAAAAGAAATTCAGCCATGCATGTTACAGATTTCGTTACAACTTGCAATTAAGACACGCTTGTTCTAAAATATTTTATTATGAATATATTAGAAAAGAGTACAAAAACATTAGAATTTGACAAGATTTTGGGTAGATTGGCAACATTTGCAAGAACAAAGCAAAGTCAAGCGTTGTGCCTAAATCTTCAACTAGAAACAGACTATGATAGAATTCAAGATGCTATCACTTACACAAAGGAAGCTAAAATTCTTATTGATAAGCTTCAAGAATTGCCTATCGACCACTTGACAGATTTGTCGACAATTACGTCAGAGCAACTTAATAGTTACTTAACAGAAAGAGAACTTTTAAGCTTAGCAAAAAGTTTGCGTTCTGCTCGTTTGGTTAAAAACTTTATGAGAGAAAACACAACTGGTGACACGTTATTAAGCAAATTGTCTATGCAAATTTGTCCTAACAAAGATTTAGAAGACAAAATTTTCTCTAAATTTGACGATGCAGATAACATAAAAAAAGATGCAACAGACACACTTTCAGGTCTATATTCATCTTTAAAAGATGCAGAAAGAGATATTAAGGCTAAAATTAATGAATTGTTAAATTCATCTGAATTTGCGCAATATTTGCAAGAACCAATTTATACAATCCGTGATAACAGAATTGTGTTCCCTATTATGGCAAGCGCAAAAAGTCGTATTTCAGGCATCACTCACGATGTTTCAGCTACAAACAAAACAGCTTACATTGAACCTGCTCAATTAGTTGCAATGAACAACAAAATTAGAGAATTGAAAGTTAAAATCCATGACGAAATAGTCAAAATTTTAGCTGATTTAACTCGTAGTGTAAAAGCTTCTTATGGCTCATTCCAAACTAACGAAAGAGTTTTAGGAGAACTTGATTTTCACTTTGCAAAAGCTCGATATGCAGTGAAAATGCATGCTGAGCAACCTGAACTAACAAAAGAAAGAGTACTAAAATTAGAAGGTATAAAACACCCATTGCTACTTTCAAGAATCCCAGACATTGTAAAAAATGACTTTTCTTTAGGCGATGGTTATACTTCATTAATTATCACAGGTTCAAACACTGGTGGTAAGACTGTTACTTTAAAAACAGTCGGATTGTTTGTTTTAATGACAAGAGCAGGAATGTTCTTGCCTTGCGACAGTGCAAAACTTTACCCATTCACTAAAGTTTTAGCTGACATTGGCGATGAACAAGACATTATGCAAAATTTATCAACATTCTCTTCTCACATGAATAATATTATTAGTATTCTAAAAGAAGCGGATAAAGACACTATCGTTTTACTTGATGAAATTTGTGCTGGTACTGACCCTCAAGAAGGGGCTTCACTTGCTGAGGTAATTCTTGATGATATCGCAACAAAGGGTGCTTTAAGTGTTACAACAACTCACTTTGGTGAATTGAAATCACTAGAGTACACTAATGCTAAATTCAAAAATGCTTGCGTAGAATTTGATAAAGAAACTCTACAACCAACATACAAACTAACAATTGGTATCCCTGGAGCAAGCAACGCAATCTTTATTGCTGGTAACTTAGGTTTAGATTCAGAACTTGTAGAAAGAGCAAAAACAACTCTTCATATTCAACGCGACCCATCAGCAGTAATTATTGAAAAATTACAAGAAACACAACAAAAATTAACTAAGAACTTGCAAGATGTGGAAATGTTAAAAATCACATCTCAAAAAGCGCAAGATGAATATGAAAACAAATTGGCAGAACTTCGCAGAGATAAACGCAAAACTATCAAAGCGATTGAAAGTAAGTTCTCTGAAGAGTTTGATAACGTTCGCTTAGAAATCAAAGATATTATGAGTGAACTAAGAAAAGATAAGTCTGAAAAGGTTGCAAGACGTTCTTACACAAGATTATCTTACCTTGAAAACGACTTGAAAGACCAAATTGATAACGCAATGGATAAACAAACTTACGACGAATTAATTTGGGATTCGATTAAAGTCGGCGATACTGTTATGATTAAAGAATTGAACCAACCAGTAACAGTTGTTTCTCTTCCTGACAAAAATAACAACTTAACAGTTCAAATGGGCTTGATTAAAACTAAAATTAGCAAAGACCAAGTTGCAAAACTTGATAAATCATTAACTAAAAAACCTCAATTGAAGCTAAGACCTTTAGAATCATTTGAATTAAAGAGAAGTGGCATGTCTAACACTCTTGATTTAAGAGGTTACAAGGTTGACGAAGCTTTAGATTCCGTTGAAGCATACTTGGATAAAGCTAGTTTAGCTAATTTGACACCAGTTTACATCGTTCATGGTCATGGAACAGGCGCATTAAAAAATTACATCAGAGATTATGTATCAACATCACCTTATGTTGCAAAATACAGACCTGGTGAACCTGCAGAAGGCGGTGACGGCGTTACTGTTATCGACTTAAATTAGTTAAAATGTAACAATATCGACATAAAGCACTCGAAAATCGAGTGCTTTTGTTTTATAATCAGGAAGTAAATGGTCTTTTAATTATATAGAATAAACACGGAGTAGTTATGTCAGAAAAACAAAATTATTCAGACGTAGAGTTTGAAGCCTTATTAGGCAATTATGATTACAATTTTAAAAAAGGTGATTTGGTAAAAGGTAAGATTTGCGGTTACGATTCAGACGGCGCAATCGTTGATATTGGTGCAAAAACTTCAGCATCTGTTTCAACTAAAGAAGCCCTACAAGACAAATCCCAAGCATTATCTTCTGTTCTTGAAAAAGGCAATGAATATGAATTTTTAATCATTTCAGACGAAGATTCAGAAGGTAAAATGGCTTTATCTTATGTAAAAGTTCAACAAGCTTATACAATGAAAGAATTGGAAAAATTAAAAGAAGCAAACGAAACAATTTTAGGTGAAATTAGCTCTATTGTTAGAGGCGGTTTAATCGTTGATATTCTTGGTATCAAAGGTTTTGTTCCTTCTAGCCAATTACGAAATAAAGATCAAGATTACAAAGTTGGCGACAAAATTGAATTGAAAATCTTAACTCTTGATAGCCAACAAAACAGCTTTATTTTATCAAATAAAAAAGTATACTCTGAAGTTAGCGAAGAAGAAAAGAAAAACTTATTTGCTCAAATTGAAGTTGGTCAAGTTGTTAAAGGTGATGTTGTTAGAATCACTGACTTCGGCGCATTCGTTGATATCGGTGGCGTTGACGGCTTGTTACCATTATCTCAAATTTCTTGGAAATGGATTGACCACCCATCAGATAGACTTTCTATCGGTGAAAAAATTGAAGTTGAAATTATCAGCATAGACCAAGAAAAACAAAGAGTTTCTCTAAGCCTTAAAAACTTAGAAGCTGACCCTTGGATTGAAGCTGAAAAAGAAATTAAAGAAGGCGAATTAAGAGAAGGCGTTATCACTAGAATTAAACCTTTCGGCGCTTTCGTTGAGATCTACCCTGGGGTAGAAGCATTACTTCCAC